>Ga0272442_10002944_pt1 | contig 24176 bp, 25 predicted proteins | sample SSMForm2O_FD_200262 | JGI IMG/M metagenome (GOLD analysis project Ga0272442, IMG submission 200262) | Marine sediment archaeal communities from Little Sippewissett salt marsh, Falmouth, MA, United States - SSM-Form-2O | ecosystem: Environmental > Aquatic > Marine > Wetlands > Sediment ...
CAATAGGCGTGGCATGTGCGGAAAAGTGTGCTATACTGCGGCCTCATCATTACCGTACCAGCCGGTACCATAATCGAGTAGGGTTTCTGTCGTATCCCCGACATCGTCGCCGATGCGGCCTGCAAGATACTGACCACCCCCGATTGCCGTCTCACGGGACAGACCCTTGTCGATGAAGAGATACTCAGGGATTGGGGATACCGTGACTTCGATCGCTATGCCTTCGACCCCGCCCACGCCGACGAATTGCAGGCCGACTTTTTCCTCGACTAGCACGGCGCCGGTGGCGCGGGATGGGTCATACAAAAGAACAACGGTGCAACGAAGGGAGGGATTCATGCCAACGATAGACCAGCTCATGGCGGCATCAGATGTCCCCGTCGTCATTGCCGACCAGCGGGGAGTGATCACCTTTGTCAATGAACTGTTTCTCCATACCTTTCACTGGGAGCGGGAGGACCTGATCGGTCAGGCCCTGCTCGTCCTGATCCCGGAAACCCTGCGCGACGCCCACCAGATGGGGTTTTCCCGGTTCTATGTGAGCGGCGAGGGGACCATTCTCAATCAGCCGCTTGCGCTGGAGATCGTGACGGGCGACGGGGCGACGGTGAGCGCCGAACACTTTATCATCGCCGAGGAGCGAGCGGGGGAATGGGTCGTGGGCGCCTCGGTGCGTCCCCTCTGAAGGTACGGGTGAGGCCTTATGAAGGATCGGTATACCGCACAGATTGATGCGCTGCGTTCCACCCTGGGAAAGATCGAGGTGGCCCTGGGGTCCATAGCCGATGCCATCATCTGGACCGACGGGGAGGGAAGGGTGCAGTGGTGCAGCGCCTCCTTCGACCGCCTCATGGGGAGACCCCGCATCGGCATACTGGGCAAGTCTCTGACAGAGCTGCTCCCCCTGCGGGAGCACGGTGTGGACCTCCCCCCGGAGGCCCATCCCGTCAGCCTCATCCTCCGGGACGGGGCGGACAGGGCCGGATACTATGAACTGGTGCGGGGTGACGATCTCGTATCGCTCGAACTGACGGGTCACTTTGTCCATATCGGGTCGCCGGGGCCGTCGGCAATCATGGTCATTCGCGACGTCACGCAGGCCAGGGGTATCGAACAGATACGGCTCCAGAGCGCGGCGCTGGAGGCGGCGGCCAATGCCATCGTCATGACCGATCATCTCGGATACGTGACCTGGGTCAACGGGGCCTTCTCACGGCTGACCGGTTACAGCCTGGACGAGGCATACGGGAAGAAGCTGAGTATACTCAAGTCGGGCAGGCACGACGACGCCTTCTACCGGGGGCTCTGGGAGACCATCCTCTCCGGATCGGTCTGGCAGGGAGAGATGATCAACTGCAGGCGCGACGGGACCCTCTACACGGAATACCAGATGATCACGCCTGTCCGCGCCGGTGACGGCGCAATCGGCCACTTCATTGCCATCAAGCAGGATATCAGCGACCGGAAGGCCGCCGAGGAGGAACTGCGCCAGGCGAAGACCGCCGCCGAAGGGGCAAACCGGGCGAAGAGTGAATTCCTGGCCAACATGAGCCACGAGATTCGTACCCCCATGAACAGCATCATGGGATTTGCCGCCCTGCTCCTCGACGAGGAACTCTCACCGGAGCAGCGCGATGCCGTGGAGACCATCGGGCAGAGTGCCGAACGGCTGCTGTCACTGATCAATGAGATCCTCGATCTCTCCCGGATAGAATCCGACGGCATGGCATTCGAAGAGATCACCTTTGATCTCAAGGAACTGGTCACGGAATCGGTGGCACTGCTCCGGCCGGGCATCGGCACCCGGCCGGTGGAGCTGCGCTGTGACCTGCAGGGAGACTGGTGGCACGTCGTCGGCGACCCCCTGCGCCTCAGGCAGGTCATCCTCAACCTGGTGAACAACGCCATCAAGTTCACCGACGAGGGGGAGATCGTCCTGTCCCTTCGAACGGCGGAAGAGGCGGGAGATACCCTTTCCCTTGCCTGTGCCGTCAGCGATACCGGCATCGGCATAGCGGAGGATCAGGTGGAGACCATATTCGAGGCCTTCAGCCAGGCCGACGGGTCCACCACCCGCCGGTACGGGGGAACGGGGCTGGGACTGGCCATTTCTCAGCGGCTCGTCGGCCTCATGGGGGGAGAAATCACCGTCGAAAGCCGTCGGGGGAGCGGCTCCACCTTCCGCTTCGATCTCCGTCTCGGAAAGGGGATACCGGGGGAAGGGGGAGGGAAACCGCGGCAGACTGAAGCGGCAGATGCAATCGCCTCTGCCCCCACGAAGCAGGGCCTTGCTATTCTCCTTGCCGAGGATGATCCGGCCAATCAGAAGGTGGCCACGGCGATGCTGCACCGGATGGGGCACCGGGTCTCGCCGGCCGGCACCGGGGCCGAGGCCGTCGGCATGGCAGCGGACCATGACTACGATCTCATACTCATGGACGTGCAGATGCCCGAGATGGACGGCATGGAGGCGACACGACGGCTGCGGCGGGCGGGCATCACCGTCCCCATCGTGGCCATGACGGCCAGTGCCATGAAGGGAGACCGGGAACGGTTTCTCGCGGCAGGCATGGACGACTACGTAGCCAAGCCCATCAGTCGCGATATCCTCCGCCGGGTCCTCGGCCGCTACGGGGGAGGCGGGGAGACCGGCAGGGCCGCCCCTTCCGGTGTCACGGAGACCATGCAGGGCATTGCCGAGGAGCTGGGCATCGACGTCTCCGATTATCGTGATATCCTCATCGATTTCATCGGCGACAAGCGGCAGGACCTGGAAGATCTTCGGGCCGCCATCGACGGCGGCGATGTGGCGGCGGTGCAGCACCTGGCGCACAAGATCAAGGGTTCCGCCCTCAACCTGCGACTCGATGCCGTGTCCGGGCCCGCGGCGAGTATCGAAGAGGCCGCCCGGGGGGGGGATCTGTCACCCGCTCAGGGGGAGATGGAGCGGCTCCGCCGGGCCTTTGATGCACTGGAGCAGGCATGGGGCGGTTCTCTATAGATCGCCGGGGCCGGCACTGTCCACATCCCTATTGTTCCCTTTTCCCGACCGTTTTCTGCATCCTGTCCAGGTATTCATCAAGCTCTGCGATACTGCCAAAGACCTTCAGCGAGGGGAGGGCATTGATGATGTCCAATACCTTTTGTATCTGCGGTTGAAGGTTTACAAGGATAAGATGCCCTCTTATATTGCTGAGATCTCTTTGTGCCTGCAGTATGACACGGACACCGGCGCTGCTCATGTAGTCGACGGATGCCATGTCGAGGACGACTTCGGTGGGAGAAGATTGCACGATCCGTTCGATGCTTTGCCCCAGGGTCAGATAGGTCTCTGAATTGATGGAACCTACTGGCCACAGGGTGAAGACGCCTGCCCTTTTCTCTTGAGTCCTGACGGTGAGTGTCATGTGTCTGCCTTTCCAATGGATATGTTCTGTTATCGTTTTTACTGGCGAAGTGGCGACGGAATTATCCCCTGCCCGCGACAGGGGGGTACTGCCCCCTCGGTGGTCATCGTCTATTCCCCAGCGTAAAGACTGCCTCCAGCTCATACTCCCGTATGCCCCGTTCACTGTGCTCTGCCGCTTCTATCATGGCCCTGGCCACCACCTCGGCAGGTATGGGGCGATATTTTCTGAGGGGGGGGATCAGTGCAGCCGCCATCTTTCCCAGCACGATGGCGGCAGCCTCGCCGGGACGTTTCTCCCTCCTTTCCCCCACGAGCACGGAGGGTTTCACTATGCCGATGGTCTGGAAGGGGAGCCTCTGTATGTCTCTGTCGAGCTCTCCCTTCATCCTGCTGTAGAAGATTCGTGAGTGCGGGTCTGCTCCCGACGATGAAACAAGGACATAGGTGGCGACCCCCCGTTCGGCAGCCGCTGCCGCGGTCTCAAACTGGTAGGAGTAGTCTGTCCGATACTGTAGTTCCCTGGTGCCGGCCTTTTTGATGGTAGTACCGAGGCAGGAAAAGAGGACATCGCCGGACAGGAGGTCTCTCCAGGAGGCGCTGTCTTCAAAATCGACGATCCGTTCCTGCAATGCAGGGTGCCGTATGCCGGCAGGACGGCGGACGAAGATCGTTACCCCTCCATACCTGTCGTCATCGAGGAGCAGCCTTACAAGGTGTCCCCCGACCAGTCCCGTGGCACCCAGAATAAGGGCTGTTTTTTGCATGGTGTGTCCCTTCCCCTGTTATGTACCCACCGATTCCGTCTCTGTTATCTATTACCTATAGTAATTGGCAGAGACAGGCAAGCGATAATAATACATTACATGGTTCCATGCCGCCCGTTAGGCGATCGTGCCGATTGTCGTTGTTGCGCGATCAGCATCATTTCCCCCTTACGGGTCTCCCGTTGACCGGGACACTCCTTCGAAGGCATATCTACCGACCGCGTCAGCCCCCCGTTATCTCGACGAATGCCTTTCGTGTCCGGGGACCGTCGAACTCGCAGAAGAAGACCGACTGCCAGGTCCCCAGGACGAGCCTCCCACCCTGTACCAGGACCGTCTCCGAGGTACCGACGAGGGATGCCTTGATATGGGCGGCGGAATTCCCCTCTCGGTGGCGGTAGTTGTCCATAAGGGGTATCACCGTGTCCAGTTCCTTCAGGATGTCGCGGGGGACATCGGGGTCGGCGTTTTCATTGATGGTGACGGCGGCGGTGGTGTGGGGGACGAAGATGTGGCATATGCCGTCTCTGACATCGCTCGCCCTGAGGACTTCCCGCACCGCTGCCGTGATGTCCTGCATCTCAAAAGGGGCATGGGTCTGTATCGTCAACTCTTTCATCATTGCACCTCTTCCTTTGTATTTGCTCTCCTCTCTGTGTTATAATGGCACAGTTAGCACGATTTCTGAATCTTTTTATCCCCGCCGGTTCCGGGGCTCCAGACCGCTGTGACGGCGTGCCGAAGAGGACGATGATGCGGACAGAGGGTAACCATTGAACCCTCTGTCACGAGCCGGCAGGAAGGAGCGTCTATGTATCGACATGGTATGATTGTTTTTTCCCTGATCCTCATCTTTGCTATGTGCGGGACGGCCCTGAGTGCCGAACCATCGCGGGGGCAGGACAGGGAGGGGGACTGGTCACTCCGGGTCGGTGCCCTGGGCACATACCGGCCCGCCTACGAAGGGTCCGATGATTACGAGGTGAAGGGATTCCCCCTGATAGACATCAGGTGGCGCGACCGCATATTCGTGAACAGCCGAAGCGGTGCGGGTGCCTATCTGTGGAATCGCAGCGGCTGCAAGCTCGGTCTGGCCGCCGGCTATACCTTCGGGCGGGATGAAGACGCCTCCCCCGATCTCCGCGGCATGGGCGATATCCACAGCGGCGCCACTGCCGCTCTCTTCTTTGAAGGATCAGTGGAAGACATGGCCCTGACGGCGCGCTATGAGCGACAGATTACCGGTCACGGCACGGGCGGCCGGTTGCGGCTCGGCCTGGGGTATAATCTGAAGCTGACGGAAGAGATCACGGTAAAACCCTCCATCAGGACGACCTACGCGAGCAGCGGCTACATGGAGGAGTATTTCGGCGTCTCACCGGAACAGTCGGCCCGGTCGGGTCTGCCGGCCTATGGTGCCGATGCCGGGTTCACATCACTGGGGGCCGCAGTGACGGTGGTCTACCGGCTCAATGGGCACTGGAGCATGCAGGCGGTGGCGGGCTGTACCCGGCTCATCGGTGATGCCGCCGACAGTCCCGTCGTGAAGGCAAAGGACCAGTACCCCCTCTCTCTCGGGTTGTCTTACAGCTTTTAGCCCCGGCCCCGCCGATGACTGTGATCATGGCTTCTCATCGGCGGAGATATGGGTAATCGCCCCCGTGCTGCCGTCCTCTGTGTCCACCACAAAGAAACCCATTGAAATTAAAGTTTTTCCTCGAATTGCCGAATAGTGCATATACTTGAAAAATAGGGACAGCGCCTATTTTCCCTCATGTCATCACACGAAGAAAGTGCTTCACAAAATAGGCGCTGTCCCTATTTACATCTTTTTCACCAAGCGAAAGTGGTATTCAGGCAGTCAGTATCTCCAGGGCGGAACGGGTCACCATCGGTTGACGGGGGTATGATGCGTTTTTCGAAGTCAGAACAGGGATTTACACTGGTAGAGGTCCTCGTTGCCCTCTGTATCCTCGTGGTGGGCATCCTGGGGACCATCACCGTCACCGCCACGGTCATGAGCGGCAATTCACTGGCAAAGCGGATGAGCACCGCCTCGACCCTGGCCCAGTACAAGATGGAGGAGCTCAAGACGACGGACTATGCCGGTCTCGCCTCGTCATCGAGTCCCGAGACGGTGGATAGGCTCTACAGCCGGTCATGGACCGTCTCGGCGGCGGATACACCCGCCGCGGGGATGAAGACCATCGAGGTGACGGTGAGCTTTTCCTGGCAGGGAGCGACAGGGACGGTGACATTCGATTCGATTGTGGTGGATATATGAGAGAAGAGCGGGTTGCCATACGAGCTAGGCGGCATACCGGGGGATTCACCCTGGTGGAACTGATGATCGCCCTGTCCGTGGGGCTCGTCCTCCTGTCCGGCATGTACGGCGTCTTTGCGATGCAGAACCGGTCCTTTGCCATACAGGAGCAGGTGGCCGAGATGCAGCAGAACGTGCGTGCCGGCATGGACATGATGGTCCGTGATATTCGCATGGCGGGCTATGATCCCACGGGGTCGGCCGGCGCCGACATCGAGGATGTCTCCACCGGCTCGATCTATATCACCATGGACCTCGATCGTGACGGCGTCCTCGACGACGACGGCGAGCATCTGGCCTATGATGTCGACAGCAACACGCTGAGACGGGCGTCGGGGACATCGTCGGACGTCACCGACGCCGGTGTGGCGCCTTACCCCGTAGCGGTGGCGGACAATATCGAGTCAGTTACCTTCGTCCACAGCGCATTGGCCAATACGGTAACCATCACACTGATCGGGCGGACGGCCGATATCGATCCCGATTATACCCATCCCACCTACGGCGACCATTACCGGAGATATACGCTGGCGGTTACGGTAACACCCCGGAATCTTGCAGCCCTCACCACGTCCACCACCAGTACCTCTACATCGTCGACGACGTCCATCCCCACGACGACGACGACGACGACGGCTATCCCCACGACGACGTCGACGACGACGGCACTCCCCACGACGACATCCACGACGACGACCACCACTTCCACCACGACGACGGCGCCGCCGACGACCACATCGTCGACAACGACGGCCGAACCGCCGGACCCCTGTGAGCTGGACGTGACACTGGAGGCATGCAAGGACGGTAAAATGGGCGCAAGCTCGTATTTTTACGCCCGGGCCACCGTTGTGGACAGTGAAGGCCAGACCGTGGAAGATGCAACGGTCACGTGCTGGTTTCCGGGGGAATCGGCCGTTGAACTTACCTATCAGTCGGCAACGGGATACTACGGCGGGACCTCCTCGGGGTGCCTCGCCGGAAGCAGCAGACGATCCGCATCGAAGCATAGATATGGGTACACTTTCTGGGTCATGGCGACGAAGGCGGGGTGTGACTTTGACTGCGACTACGTGGAATTGGAATAAATAGGGACACGCCTGTTTTTGGTGTGAGCGTACAACAGAAAAGCGGAGGATTGAGCCCAATGAAGCGATGTGTCAACAAGATTGCCCATGACGAGGGGGGGATGGTCCTGGTGACGGCCCTCCTCATACTCGCCCTTCTCCTGGCCATCAGCAGCACGGCCGTCATGCAGACATCGACGGATATCAAGATCAGCGGGAATTACAAGACGAGCCGGCAGGCCTTCTACGATGCCGATGCCGGTGTCCAGTTCGCCCTCGCAAAGATCGAGGAGGGTCTCACAAGCGACCCCGCCACCTTCACGCTTCCGTCAACGGGGAGCCCCGTCGCACTCTCGTACACGACGCCCAGCGGTTTTTCCTTTGCCCTGTCGACCATATCGAAGGATGCAGGGGGGAATACTTACTCCTTCACCAGTACGGGGACCGGTCCCAATAACTCGCATACCGTCATAGAGGCCACATTCGAAAAGGGTTCCGCCATCGATTACGGGATATTCGGCGATGAAAAATCGGATACCAAGAGCGGCGGATCGATGCTGAGCTACGACAGCGGCAGCTCCGATCCCACCATAAACGACCCCTCCGATCCGTCCTTTCAATCGACCCATGAGGCCGATGTGGGGTCAAACGACTGGCTGGTGACCCACAGCGGCGCCAGTATAGACGGAGACGGGGTATTCGGCGAACAGGACGACGGCTCCGCTACCACGGATGGTATAGATCCGACCACAGTCTTCTATGGAACGGCCGGTGTCAATGCGGGCAGGATAGACCCCGACCCGCTGGGCATCAATGCCGGCGGGGAGTATGATCCCTTAACTTACGCGACGAGCAACGACAATGCCTCCGCCGGTCTGGGCACCACACTGTCCGTAAGTGCGACGACTACACTTGCGGCGGGAAATTATTATTTTACGGACATTAGTGTCGGCAACGGCGCCACGCTCGTGATCGATCCCACATCGGGGCCCGTCAACATATTTCTCACCGGCAAGCTGGATGCCAAGAATGGTTCGGAGATCAATAACACGGGAAATCCGACGGATTTCTCCATCTATTCCAATTCCACCACGAAGATTTCCTTCGGAAACAGCGGCGACTTCAAGGGCTTCGTCTATGCCCCCTTTGCGCCGATAGATATGAAAAACGGTTCCGACGTCTACGGCGTCGTATGGGGCGCCAATGTGGATGTGAAGAATTCAGGGACCTTTTATTTCGATACGGCACTGAGTGACAAGTACGGGTCCGATGACCTGATCCTGACATCCTGGCGGGATGAAAATCTGTAACGGCCCTGCCCATGGTCTCCTCTCTGCGGATTGACCGCTTGTGACTCCCCCTGTGTCGTTCACGGGGGATCTCCCGTGGTGATGAGTTTCACACTGCATACCCATAAGATGCTTTGACATCGGTGCCGCCATTCATTATACTGCTATCGACTGCGTGGAGAAAGTTTCGTGCCTGTCAACTGCGGGCAGCGAGCAGACACCGCGCCGTCAGAAGGGGGAATGACAGAGCCGATGATGGATGTATATGGTACCGTATGTGTAACGGTCCTCGGGGCCGTGGTGGGGAGTTTCCTCAATGTCTGTATCTACCGGATTCCTGCGGGTATCTCCATCGTGCGTCCCTCGTCTCACTGTCCCCTCTGTCAGACACCGATACGCTTCTACGATAATGTCCCCGTTCTCAGCTTTCTCATGCTGGGGGGGCGGTGCCGGCACTGCCGGGCCGTCATATCCCTCCGCTATCCCGTGATCGAACTCCTGACGGCACTGGCATCGCTCCTGCTGTTCCTGCGATACGGGGTGTCGTGGCTCTACCTCTGTACCTTTCTCTTTACGGCGGCGCTCATTGTGGTTACCTTTATCGATCTGGATCACCAGATCATCCCCGACGTGATTACACTGCCGGGGATCCCGCTCTTCGCCCTGGCGTCGATATTCCTCCTCAAGCTCCCGCCGCTGGATTCGCTCCTGGGGATTCTCATCGGGGGGGGGAGTCTCTATCTCGTCGGGCTGGGATACGAGCTCCTGAAGAAGCGGGAGGGGATGGGGGGTGGCGACATCAAGCTCTTCGCCATGATCGGGGGATTCCTGGGATGGAAGTCGCTGATTTTCGTACTCCTCGTCAGCTCCTTTCTCGGTGCGATTATCGGCATTGCCGTCATAGTATACAGGCGGGGTGACATGCGGTACGCCATTCCCTTCGGACCCTTCCTGTCGATTGCCGCCGTCTCCTATCTCTTCTGGGGTGAAAGCTTTATGAGGTACCTGCTGTTACGATGAAGGATACAGAGGGATAAACTATATGGCAAGGAATTCAGCGAAAAAGGGCTTTACCCTGGTGGAAATGATCATCGTGATAGCCCTGATAGCCATCATCACCGCCATTGCCACGCCCGGGTATCGGGCCTTTATGGAACAGCGACGATTGAAGGGTGCTGCCCGTCAGGTCATGACGCACCTGATGGAGGCGAGGATGAAGGCCGTCAGTATCAACGAGCGGGTCAAGGTATCCTTCGAAAGTAATCACGAATACGAGATGTGGAACGATGCCAACAGCAACGGCACCGTCGCTGACAACGAAGGCGACGATATCGAGCGGGACCTCTATCCCGATTATTACGATGTCACCTTCAGTGCCACTGCCGACCCGGTATTCCAGCCCAACGGCACGGCAACGGGGAGTACCATAACGCTCACCAACGGAAGCGGCACGCAGACAGTCAGTGTCTCCACGGCGGGACGGGTCAAAATCAATTGACGAGGGTATGATGCGTTATTCGAACAAAGAGAAGGGATTTACACTGGTAGAGGTCATGGTCGCCCTCTTTATCCTTGTGGTGGGGATCCTGGGGACCATCGCCGTCACCGCCATGGTCATGAGCGGCAATTCACTGGGCAAGCGGATGACCACGGCATCGACCATCGCCCAGTACAAGATGGAGGAGCTCAAGAATACGGACTATGACAGCCTTGCCTCGTCGACGAGTCCCGAGACGGTGGATGAGCTCTACAGCCGGTCATGGACCGTCTCGGCGGCGGATACGCCCGCCGCGGGGATGAAGACCATCGAGGTGACGGTGAGCTTTTCCTGGGAAGGGGCGACACGGACGGTGACACTGAAGACGCTTGTGGCGGACCTATGAGAGGACATGCCGGTACCGTGAAGCGGAACGACGGGGGATTCACCCTGGTGGAGGTGATGATCGCGCTGGCCGTGGGCATGATCCTCATTGGGGCCGTGTATCGTGTCTTTGAGACGCAGAACCGGTCCTTTGCCATCCAGGAACAGGTTGCCGAGATGCAGCAGCATGTGCGTGCCGGCATGGACATGCTGATGCGTGATATCAGGATGGCGGGTTATGATCCGCTGGAGACTGCCGGTGCCGGCATCGTCGGCGTGTCCACGGACAAGATCTACATAACCATGGATATCAACGGCGACGGCGCCCTCGATGACAGCGGCGAACATCTCGTCTACGACATATACGACAACAAACTGGGACGGACGTCGGGTACGTCGGCCACTGTCAATGATCCCGGTGTGCCCCCCTATCATCAGCCGGTGGCGGAACATATCGAGTCACTTGCCTTCGTCCACGACGCCTCGGCCAATACGGTAACCATCACACTGGTGGGACGGACGGCCGATATCGATCCCGATTATACCGATCCCACCTACGGTGACCATTACCGGAGATATACGCTGGAGGCCACGATAACACCCCGCAATCTGTCGGCCGGCGGGAGTTCTTCCACCAGTGTGTCTACCTCGGCACCAACCACGACAACATCGCTCCCTTCGACGACGTCGACGACGACGACGGCGCTTCCCACGACGACGACGACCACGACGGCGCTTGCCACAACGTCATCGACATCTACGTCGACTTCCACCACTACGTCGACATCGACGACAACCACGACCACGACGGCTGCCCCGTCGTCCTGTGTCCTCACGGTCACGCTGGAGGCCTGCAAGGACGGTCCCGGAAACAAGTACTGGTATGCCAGGGCGACGGTGGTCGACAACGATGGCGATGCCGTGGACGATGCAACGGTAACCTGTACCTTCCCGTCAGAATCGCAGGTTGCACTGGCCTACCAGTCGGGAAGCGGCTATTATGGCGGGACCGCCTCCGGGTGCCTTGCCGGAAGCAGCAAGAAATCCGCATCAAAACATCTCAACGGCACCGTCACCGTGACGGCGACGAAGGCAGGGTGTACGTCGGACACTGATTCCGTCGTTATAAACTGAGGCAGGGTATGATGATGAAAGCGATATCCCCAATCTATGACCGGAGAGGGTCTGCGAGTTTTTCCCGGAAGGGAGCGGCGGACAGTGACAGGAAAGACAACGATGGCGGCCCTGTGAGAGAAGAGAGCGCTGTGGTACGCAGTAATCGGAGCGACGGGGGATTCACCCTGGTGGAACTGATGATCGCCCTGTCCGTGGGGCTGATTCTCATTGGGGCCATGTACGGCGTCTGTGCGATGCAGAGCCGGTCCTTTGCCGTCCAGGAGCAGGTTGCCGAGATGCAGCAGAACGCACGCGCCGCCATGGACATCATGACCAGGGAGATACGGATGGCGGGACATGATCCACTCAAAACGGCGGGGGCGGGGATCGTCACTGCAGGCGCTCATTCCATTGTCTTCACCCGCGATATAACGAGTACCTATGGCGCCGATGCGGCCGATGGAGACACAGCGGATCCGGATGAGTACATGACCTATCAGCTCTACACGACATCGGGCATTCAAAAACTGGGGCGAAAATCGCAGCAGACGGCCGCCATCCAGCCCATTGCCGAACATGTCCAGTCCCTGGGCTTTGCATACTATGACGCCGGCGGTGCCACAACGGCCACGACGGCCGATATACGTCGAATAAAGATTGCCGTCACGGTGCGGACCGCCATGGCCGATCCGGATTATTCGTCCAACGGGGGGTACAGGACCTATACCCTGACATCGGTTGTAACCCCGAGGAATCTCGGTCTGTAAAGGGGGCAACACATCATGAGGGCACAGAAAGCGACAGGCAACGAGAAGGGGATGGTGCTGGTGACGGCCCTCCTCATCCTCGCCCTGCTCATTGTCATCGGCGCCATAGCGAGCATGCAGACGTCGACGGATGTCAAGATCAGCGGCAATTACAAGACGTCCATGCAGGCCTTTTATGCGGCCGAGGCGGGAATCGAAGAGGCCCGGGGCAGGCTCAGGTCATCGTCGGCGACTACCTATGCAGGCGATCCCGTGTCGGCCTTCAACGTATGGTGGTCCGCCTATATATCATCATCGGTGGATTCACCGGCCACTGTCGATCCCGACTATGATGCGAGCTACACGAACTACATGCCGACAGCGGCCTCCCATACCAGTACAACCGTCACGACCAACAGCCTCCAGTCGGAATTGGAATATGTCGTCAAGATCACCCACAAGAACGAGTTCATGGCGGAACAGGCCGGTCACACCGTCTCGTCGCCACGGTACTATGACGGTGACGGCAGTACGGTAACCCACAGTGCAGCATCGCCGGGCACTATCATATACTACGGCTACGGCGACCCATCCAGCCCCACCACGGCAACACAGTTCACGACGGCAGGCTCGACGGAACACAAACCCGTGGAGGTCATAACGGCATGGGCGAAGACCGCCGACAGTGTCAAATCCATAACGGTCGAGGTGGTGAAACCTCCCGCTCCGCCCATAAATGCAGCGCTCTATACGAAGGACGATGTGACCCTCAACGGCTCGTCCATGAATATCGACGGAAGCGATTACTGCGGCAGCGCCTCCGACAAACCCCCCGTCTATACGAAGGATCCCCACACGACCATCGAGAACGGTTCTCCCACCTTCGGCGGGAATCCGGCGGCGCCCGTCGCTGGGCCCGACGACATCGACATATCGGGCTACGTCAACAGCGTCAAGGCCTCGGCCACGGAGATCATAACGGCGGACCAGAACGGGACAGATTACGGCGATGCAGGAAATTTCGTCACCTGTTACTGCGATGCCACCGGTCTCGTCCAGGGACTGGCCATGCGTAATCTCACGGGGTACGGCATCCTGCTGGTGGAGGGGGACCTGACCCTCTCGGGGGGCTTTGACTGGTACGGACTGATCCTCGCTACCGGGACGATCACCTTCAACGGCGGCGGGCCGAACAGCATCAACGTGTGCGGCGCCGTCCTGGGGAACGATGTCGTCGATATCAACGGCGGCGTCAATATCTCCTATGACAGCTGTATGATCGAAGATGCCCTGTCGGGCTACTCGCCCGTCGTCATCAGCTGGAAAGATAACACCGAGTGATGACGGGGAAGGGACCTGCTCTCAATCCCGTTTCAGGGAGATGCCTCCTTCCCGGTGTCGGACCGTTCCTGTGAAATGACTTGACACCACTATAATATCCTTGTATCTTTTTTGCTAATGGACGTGCAACCCTCCGAACAGCAACGGTGCGAAGAAAACTGAAAAAGGGCTTGTGAAATGCATTTACCATCCATATTCAGGTATAGAGACAACGAAGGGGGGATGGTGCTCGTTACCTCCCTCCTGTTACTGTCCGTGCTGATGGCCATCGGCACGACGGCCATCAAGCAGACATCGACAGACATCAAAATCAGCGGAAATTACAAGACGAGCCAGCAGTCCCTCTACGATGCCGATGCCGGCGTCCAGTACATGTTGTCCAGGATACGGAACGATTCGTCACTGGACCTGACGGCCAATCCTGTCACGGTGACCTACAGCACACCGGCGGGGTTTTCCTTTACCCTTCCCAGCAGTGTGACCAACCTGGGGAGCGATAAGTACCGGTTTCAGGTGACGGGAAATGCGGGAACCAGCGCCAAAAAGACCATAGAGGCAACCTTTCGTCTCACTGCGACGATACCGGGCAACCCCGACGGCGCGCTGGGCATGTATGGAGATGACTCGACGGTGACCCTGACGGGGGGCGGCAGTCCCCACGGTCCTCGGACGATCGACGGCAAGGACTACAACGTACCCACGAGCTTCAATTGTTCGGGAGCCGGCTGCCAGGGAACGGACAGCGGAAACGCCCCTGTCCCCGGGCTTTATACGGAGGACCTGACTCCCACGGTAAACGATTCGCTCCCCCACAGCCAGATCGACGGTGATCCCGATGTCACGTCGGGCGGAGGGGGAAACTCGGAACAGGACTGGATTGACTTTGCCAATTACTGTATCCCCCGGGCCGACAATACCAACCCCGCGACGACGGGATCGGGTGCACTGGGGACACGGACGGCGCCGGAGATAACGGTGGTCGATGAGTACAAGACCTATGCGGGGACCGTCGACGGTGCCGGCATCCTCATCGTCAATGACCCCGGATCGGCCCATTTTTCGGGGACCTTTCACTGGGAGGGGCTCATTATCCTGCTGGGAGGTGCCACCGTCAGTTTTACCGGGAATGCCTACCTCTACGGCGCCGTCGTCATGGCCGACTATACATCCAAGTCGATCACTCTCACGGGGGCATCGAACATCATGTACAGCAGCGATGCCATCGACAATCTGAAAAACATCAGCAAACTGAGAAGGGTCGAGGTCACCGCCTGGAAGGACGAAAACCTCTGAACAGGAAGGCGTCTCTCTGCATTTACAAGATTTGGCACCATTGCCAAATCTTGTAAATGGCGAAGTATAGGAACAACAGGGATGGTTATCCCTGTTGTTTGCTCACCGGTTCTCAGCCCTCATGTGTGACTTCCGATTCTCCCTCGATGATTCGGGGCGTGACAAAGATGAGGAGTTCCTTCTTCGTCTTGTTGACCGTCTTGTACTTGAAGAGCCATCCCAGGACGGGTATCTTGGACAGGTAGGGTACCCCCGTTTGGGTCTCACTTTCCGTTGTCTTGTAGACGCCGCCTACCACGATGGTATCGCCGTCGCTGACGACGATCGTCGAGTCGACGCTGCTCGTATTGATGGGGGGATTGTCCGTCACCGTCCCCACGGCCTTGTAGGCCCAGTCGGCGTAGTCGTTGTTGGCCTTCACCTTCATGGAGATCTTCCCATCGGGTGTGATGTTCGGCGTCACCTCCAGCTTCAGCGTCGCCTTCTTGAATTCCGTCGATACATTGCCGTCGGCATCGACGGATCGGTAGGGTATTTCCTCCCCCTGCTCTATGGTTGCCTGGACATTGTCGAGGGTAGTCACCTTGGGTGATGAGATGATCTTGCCGTCACCGGAGGACTCCAGGGCCGAGAGCTGGGCATTCAGTATCATGCTGCTCGATCCCAGGACCATGCCGATGGCGGGCGATGTGACGGCCGCTGCGGAGGGGAAGTTCACCCCGACGTTGCTGGAGGTGAGACCGATGCCGCTGGGAAGGTTGGTCACCGTTCCCGAACTGCTGCTCCCCATCATGATGCCGTAATCTCTCGATCCCCATGACCCCTGATAGCCGGCACCCCAGAGGACGCCGAGGTTCTGGGCAAAACTGGTGCTCACCTCGGCGATCTTGGCCTCTATGGAGATCTGTCTCAGTTTCCCCTGCGAGACATCCTGCTTGAGCTGCTCTTCATTGGCCGCCTTCAGCTGTTCCAGGGGCAGGACGGTGATGACCGATCCCGACTGCTTTTTCCCCAAACCATTTATTTCCAGTATGGTAGCGAGGGCCTGGTCCCAGGGGATCTTCTTCATCCGCATGGTGACCGTTTTCCCCTGTGCCTCGGGACTTGCCACGATGTTCAGTCCGCTCACCTCCGAAATCAGTCTGAAGGCACTCTTGATGCTGGCGTCCTGCAGATCGAGTGACATCAGCTCCCCGGTGTATTCTTTGATATCGCCGCTCTCGATATCTGCCATTTCTTCCTCTATGATGGCCTTGTATTCTTCGGGGATGTCCATGTCCTCCGACGGTGTTGCCTTGGCGACGGCGGCTTGTGCCGACGGCAGTGAAGAGACATCAAAGTCGATGGTTATCATGCCCGGTGGTTCCTTTTTGACGCGATAGGGGACCATCTGTTTGACGGCGACCTTTATGTAGGCCCGTTGTTCTTCCTCTTCGGTCTTCTGAAAGGGGAACACAGAGGTGACATTGTCGAGGAGCCCCTCACCCTGCCGTGTACGCAGGTCCTCGGGGACAAACATCCTGTCCAGTTTTACCAGGAGGACGGTTTCGGAATCCCTCGTAATGGTGAAGGGGGACAGCTCCGAGAGGAGAATGGCTACGCGTTCCTTTCCCTTCACTGTGTCGAAGGTAATGTCTCTGACATAGGCCGTCTCAGGTGCCACACCTTTCGTTTCGGGAATGGCCGCCTTTGCCCTATCTCCCTGTTGTGTGGCCTCTTCCGGAATGGATGCCGCCGTTTCCGTCTTATTTTTGGCGGCGGAGCAGCCGAAGAGGATCAGAAAACCCGTCAGTATGATTGCCGTGAGCCGTAGTTTCTTGTGTGCCCTCATTGATCTCCCTCGATGTTGTCTTTCATGAGTTTTAAAGCGACACGCCTGGCGGTGATCTTTCCCTCGGCGTCCCGTATCCGTTCCAGTATGATTACACGATCGTCACGTATGTCCACCACCCGTCCTTCATTCATGCCGATCTTTGAATTCATGAAGAGCGAATAAGATTTTCCCTTGGAATTCTCCACGATGGCGATCTTCTTGTAGGTGGTGCCGCCGACGGCGACGAGATTGAACTCATCGAGACTGAAGCGCTGTAAAGGGGGGAGAAAGCGGAGACGTTCCGCCTTCGCCTTTGCCTCAGCCGCAGCCTTGGCGGCAGCCCTGGCAGCCTTGGCAGCCTGGGCGGCAGCGGCCCTTCTCTGCTCCTCTTCCTTATTTCTGCTCACGTCGATGAAGGGATCGAAGGGATCGGACTTGCCTTCAGTCTCGTAGGTGTATGGGGCCCCTTCCGGACTCTTCGTGTCATCGCCGTACAGGACACCCCACGGTTCCATGATGAGCATACATGCCAGCAATGCCAGTGCCGTGATGATCGGCTTATGGTTTTTTTGTTGCGTCATCCTTCGTTTCTTCCGCCTGTTCCAGAAACATATAGGTCTTTAAAAAACAGTTTGCCGTCAGGATATTTTCCCCCTCTTCTCCTCGTACCACGTTTCCCATGATGATGTCGGTTACGTTGACGATACGGGGAAGATGGGCCACGGCGTCAAAAAAACGGGCAATATCATGATAACTCCCCCTGACGGTGATCTTTACCGGTATCTCGGCGTAGAATTCCCTGGGAGCGGGATTCAGGGGCTCGAAGAGCAGAAACTCGAGTCCCGCCGTCGTGCCTGCCTGCGAGGCGGCATTGAGAAGGGTGGAAATTTCCTTCTCTTCCGGCAGTTTGGCCAGTGCCAGTTGCAGATTTTCCTTCAGCTTGGCGATCTCTCTCTTGTGTTGTTCGATCTGCTTTGCAACGCGCTGTCTGGACATGATCCGCCGTTCCAGATTGCCGAGATTCTCTTCGAGATCGGTCTTCTTGTCCAAGGCCGGTTGAAGAAAATAGAAAAAATAGAAGTACCCGATGAGGGCAAATCCGGCGATTACCAGGAGCAGCTTGTACCTGGGAGGCATGTTTTTGATGTCTTCAGCTGAAATTGCCATGGGTTACACCTGCTGTGTCGTGCATGATAGTCTGAACCGCATCAGTTTGACTTCAGAAATTACCTGCTGCCGTGATGAGACGAGGTCTACCATCTGTATATAGGGCGATTCTTCCAGTGTCTTCATGAAAAAGGCTATTGTTTCATTGTCCTTGGCCATCCCTTCGATTATCAGGCCGGTGCCGGCGTTTTCGATGCTCATGAGCCACACCCTGCCCGTGGGTATCCGCGTGGCAACCTCATCGAGGATCCGTACGGGGCCGCTCCTTCCCTTTTCCAGGTTGTCTATGATGGCGATCTTCTTCTCCACCAGGGCCTTGTCTTGTTTGAATTTTTCCAGATCTCCCGTGATCCTCGTCAGTTCCGCGAGTTTTTTCTCGGCCGCCTCGACATCCCCTTCGAGCCGGTTCAGCGTCGCCGTCATGTAAAAGTGGGTCGTTCCTATGATAAGGAGAAATATGATGACGGCAACAGACAGGATCGCTATCTGCCGAACCATGGCCGTCCGTTTTCTCTCTTCCTTGTAGGGAAGCAGATTAATCTTGATCATTTGTCATCCATTCTCCTGAGGGCCAGACCGACGGCAAGGGGGGCCACGGGGGCCATATCCTTGGTATAGTCGGCACTGAAGGCCTTCCTGTCATGACTCACGTTCTTGAAGGGGTCGAACAATTCGATTTCGCAGTGCAGACGGTCGCTCAGTGCAGTGGCTATGCCCGGGATGAGTGCACACCCTCCGCTGAGGAGGATCTGTTTCATGAAGAGCCCCCCCGAGGTAGAGATGAAGAAGTCGATGGAGCGTTCAATTTCTTCAAAGATGGGTTCTCCGAAGGTGATGAGATCTTCCGCCCGGTAGTCCTGGCCTTCTATACCGCTCACCTTGACCGTCTCCGCCTCTTCGAAGGATACCCCGAGCCTGTCCTTCAGGGTATTGGTGATGGTGTCGCCCCCCTGGAGTATGTTGCGTGTAAAGATCGAGCACCCCCCCCTGAGGATATTGATATTGGTGATACTGGCCCCCATATTGATCAGTACGACGACGTCGCTGTCTTCGAATTCGTAATTCTCTTCGTAGGCCGTTTCGAGGGCGAAGGAATCGACATCGAGGATGGCGAGATGGCATCCCGCCCTTTTGAAGGCATCCCGGTAACTCTTGATAACGTCCTTCTTTGCCGCCGCGATGACAATATCCACCTGTGTGGGGTTGATATCGTTATCGCCGATCATGTGGATATCGAAATCGACGTTTTCTATGTCATCGAAGGGGAGATATTCTGCCGCTTCGTCTATGATCTGTTCGTATAATTCTTCCTCTTCCGCTTCGTTGAAGGTGGCCTTCTTGATTATGACGGAATGTCCCGGCAGTGCCGTGACGACGGTTTTCGTCTTGCTGTGGGCGGCCTTGAAGAGCGCCTTGACTGCCTTGGTAAAGGCGGCAGGGTCTTCCAGCAGGCCGTTTTTGATGACGCCCCGTTCCAGGGGAACCTGCGCCAGTTTCTTCAGCGAATATTTTTCGTAACTACCCGATATTTCAGCAAGCTTGAGACTTGTCGATCCTATGTCGATACCGGCCAACTGTTTCTCGCTGGAGAGGAGTTTTTTAAACGAAACCATGTGACATACCCGCCCTGTCGTCTAGTCGGTAAAACGATATACCATATCGCCCTTTTTTACCATACCCAGTTCTTTCCGTGCCGTCATCTCCACGTACCGTGCGTCTTTCCTGAGCAAGAGAATCTCCTGTTTCAGGAGCCGGTTCTCTGCAACCATATCGGTATTAAACTGCTGCAGAGACGTCAGTTTCCCCCTCAGCATATGGTAGTCCATCAACCCCTTATCTCCGAAGATGATAAGGAGCGTCATGATGAGAAGCATAAGGAGAAGGACCCTGCCGATCTTCATGGAACATCGTCCCTGTATGGACCGCCGGTTACCCCGATGGGAGCCGCTGCTGGGGCTCACCCAGCAGGAATGTTCCCCCTTCGATCCATTCCTTGAGGATATGCGCGATTTCCCGTGCCTTGGCGTAACTGGACATGGGGGCAGAGGGCACCGTTTCCCCGTTGATCCTGATCTCTCCGCTGCGCAGTTCCTCGTAATTTGCCTCACCCAGGCTCTTCGACGTCCCGCTGGGGTAATCGACGCCGTAGTCGATGATCTGGGCGTAGATATCGCTGTCCCTGACTGCCGTATAGCCGGCCATCTCTTCGTTCAGTATGGGTATGGGGATGCCGATGCCCACATAGAGTGAGACACCGTAGCCGAGCATACTGGCCCCCACCAGCCACTGGGGAGACATGTCCTTCAGGTTTCCAATGACGGCCAGCGTGCCGGCTCCCTCTCGGGGAATCCCGGTATCACCCCTCATGACATCAAAGGCGTGCTGGGTTCCGGGCCAGGCCACGAAGCCCTGTGTCCCTCCCAGAAAGATCCGGGTACCGACGCCGATCGTTTTGAACCACGGGTCGTTGAAGAGGGGACTGAGTTGCCCCGATGTGGAAAATGTGGCATTGGCCATGCGCGGTCTCAGTACCCCCATGTAGGTATAGATAATCCTGTCGGAGAGATTGACGGCGCAGTTGTAATTCTGATAGGCGTTGCGGGGATTGAAGAGTATGGCATCTCTCAGGTCCTGTATCGTCACGTTCTTCTCATATTTTCGTGCGGGGTAGCAGTCTGTGCCGTAGGACTCCGTGCGCAATCGGACGGCGTTTCCCGCGACAAGGTCTTCAAGGACATGTCCCCCGCCGTAGTTGAACTCACCGGGGTGAACGCTGTTCAGCGGATCTCCCGTCACCACCTGGGTGGCCCCTATGTAACAATCGACGGCCGCTATGCCGGCATAGGCCTCGACGTCGTTGAGCCATACCTTTGAGGCCCTCATCCTGGGTGCGGTGTGACCGAAGTTGAGAAAGGCGCCCGATGAACACATGGGACTGAAGGTCCCCGTCGTGACGACATCGACCTGCCGGGCGGCCTCAACTTCCCCCTCACGCTCCACGATGTCGATAATCTCCTCCGCCGTGACGACGACTGCCTTGCCCTGTTTGATCTTCTCGTTTATTTCTTTATAGGTCTTTTTCACCCGATACTTTTTCATCAAAATTCCTTTGTCTCAATTAACCATATCGGATAAATACACTAAATCTAAAGATAAAACAAACAAAAAAGATTTTCTCTCCTCCGCATCGATCACATGCCCGGGGGCTCTGACTGTGGCGGCGCCGGGCATTCACACCGCAATTTCGCTCTCCACGGGCCCCTGCCCGGTACTGATGAGGGAGTTACCCATTCCCTAGCAATAATCATGAGAATAAGCAATAGAAGGTGTGTCGTCCTTCACATCGCGGGAGGATTGCCGGTGCATTGTGCCCGCAGGGGACACGGGCGATCATAAATAGACCCTTGACTTTTGGAAAATGACTTGGCATAATCACATCAAACACATGTTTACTGCCACTGCGGTAGTATAGAAAGATAAAAATATCGTGGAATTAGGCAACTTTAACGAACTTGAAGAAAAAATAAAAAATCTTGCAGAGGAATATGTCCTGTTGAAGGAGAGAAATAGTGAACTGGAAGGTTTGTTGCAAACCAGAGATGAGGAGTTAGGGGAGGCAAAACATCAGATAGGGATTCTGAAAGAGGAGAGGAATACCGCTCGTACGAAAGTAGATTCCATGCTTGCATTGCTTAGTGATATCAAGGTGCCGTAGAGAGTATAGAGGGAATACGTTTGAAAAAACGATTCAATATCAATATTTTAGGGCAAGATATTTCGGTTATAAGTGATAAAGGGGATGAACATGTAACGAATGTCGTGCGGTATGTGAATGAAAAGGCGGAAGAGATAGAGAAAAATTCGAAAGATGTGACAACTTTAGGTGTAGCGATCATGGTTACGCTCAACATTGCCGAAGAATTGTTCACTGTTACCGAAGAGCAGAGACAATTATGTAACCACTATGAAAGTATAGCCGAAAATTTGATACATTATATTGATAAGACAAAAACGGATGATAATGATCCCCTGCGATGTGCGTGATTGACCATAATTTTTTGTTCCAACACCTTACGTTTGGGAGCCCTCCCTTGTACGTGGTGTGCGTGTCCACCAGTACCCTGAAAGGGGAGTGGCGGAAGGCCTGAAGCTACAACAGGGTGCCCACCTATAACAGAAGGTTCAAAAAAGGGTTAACACGGCATAGGCGGGGGGTTGTTGCAGGTATGGACTGCGCATCCCCGATCGGTCTTAGGCAAGGAACTAACAGCAAACTTTCGAAGGCACCATCTTTTTCTCCTTTCCCTTCACATCCCCTCTACAAATTTTCGTCAGCATCTAACAACGTACTCTGACATGGGAGTTGTGTATGAATGATATATTGGAACTGTGGTATACAGTGGTGACTCTGCCGGTCTTTGCTTACAGAGAGGGGGGAGAAAAAACTGATGAGTAGCGGTTTTGTGATATTTGCGGTCTCAGTGGTGGCACTGGGCGCCGGTGTGGCGGGGGGATATCTCCTGAGGAGGGGGATATCAAAGAAAAATCTGGCTTCGACGGAAAACCTGGCGGCGCGGATCGTGAGCGAAGCCAAGAAAGAGGCCGATAACATAAAGAAGGAAGCCATTCTCCAGGGGAAGGACCATCTGCTCAAGGCGAAGAATGACTTCGAGAACGAAACGAAAGAGAAAAAGATCGAACTCGACAAGCTGGAGAACAGGCTCCGTTCGAAAGAGGAGAACCTTGAAAAGCGCCAGGACCAGTTTGTCCAGAGAGAAAACGGCCTCAATAACAGGGAAAATTCCCTCATGAAAAAAGAGGCGCAGCTGGGTGAGAAACACCATACACTGGAGACGGTCATCAAGGAACAACGGGCGATGCTGGAAACGATCGCCGGAATCTCTGCAGAGGAGGCGAAGGACCAGCTCGTTCAGACCATGCAGGCCGAGGCGAGACACAGTGCGGCCCGCAAGATACGAAAGATAGAGGAAGATGCCAGGCGGGATGCCGATAATAAATCACGGGAGATCCTTGCCTATGCCGTCCAGCGCTATGCCTCTGATTTTGTGGTCGAAAATACGGTATCCGTGGTCACGCTTCCTTCCGACGAGATGAAGGGGAGGATCATCGGACGGGAAGGGAGGAACATCAGGGCCATCGAGGCGGCTACCGGCACGGACCTTATCATTGACGACACGCCCGAGGCGGTGGTCCTCTCCAGTTTTGATCCCATACGCCGCGAGGTTGCCAAGCTCTCGCTGGAACGGTTGATTACCGATGGGCGGATCCATCCCGGTCGAATCGAGGATGTCGTCAACAATGCCCGGAAAGAGGTAGATAAGATCATCCGTGAGACGGGCGAACGGGTCTCCTTCGATGTCGGTGTCCATGACATACACCCCGAAATCCTTGTACTCCTGGGAAAGCTGCGGTTCAGGACGAGTTTTTCCCAGAATGTCCTTACCCACTCAGTGGAAGTGGCCCACATGACGGGCATGATGGCTGCCGAACTGGGAATGAATGTCAAAGAGGCGAAACGGGCGGGATTACTGCACGATATCGGCAAGGCCGTCGATCACGAGATCGAAGGGCCCCACGCGACAATCGGGGCGGAATATGCAAAGAAATATGGAGAATCGGAACGTATCTGTAATGCCATAGCGACCCATCATGATGACGGCCATTCCAATACGCTCCTCGGAGTCCTTGTGCAGGCGGCGGACAGCCTGTCGGCGGCACGGCCGGGTGCACGGCGAGAGATGCTGGAAACCTATGTCAAACGGCTCGATGAACTGGAACAGGTGGCCCGGTCCTTTAACGGCGTCGATAAGTGTTACGCCATCCAGGCGGGGAGAGAGATCCGTATCCTGGTGGAAAACGAAAAGATGTCAGATGATGATGCCGTCATGCTCTGTAACGACATCATCAAAAAGATAGAGGCAGAACTGACCTATCCCGGTCAGATCAAGGTCACCGTCATCAGAGAG
>Ga0272442_10002950_pt1 | contig 24149 bp, 19 predicted proteins | sample SSMForm2O_FD_200262 | JGI IMG/M metagenome (GOLD analysis project Ga0272442, IMG submission 200262) | Marine sediment archaeal communities from Little Sippewissett salt marsh, Falmouth, MA, United States - SSM-Form-2O | ecosystem: Environmental > Aquatic > Marine > Wetlands > Sediment ...
GAGCGTCAGGCCGGATGCGTCGGCCTTGCGCACCAGAGCCAGCGCACTCGTCGGCGCCGTGTGCTCGCCCCATGTCGTGACAAGCGTAAGGTCCATGAATCGTTCACGTGAGGTCAGATCGTCCTCGACCAACGTCCACGCCTCGGTCCCCCGCCCTTCCTGCGCGCGTAGTGTCACAGCAGACACCGCGAGCACGCCCAGACACAACGTCCAGACTGTTCCCTTCGTCATCGCCTTTCCTTCCGATCCTCCGCAACCGATTTATGTGAGTCCCAATTTGCCTGCTCTGCTTCACCCTCCCCGCGCACGGTCTTCAGTTTCGGACAGGCTCACAACCTCACTTACAGTCGATGATCATGAAGTAGCCGTCCGCGCCGCCCTGATGCTTCTCGTACAGCGGGTCTTTCGTCACGGCAACCCCGGGGTTCGGTTCCTCGATAATGTCGATTCTGTAATCGGCTTTCCTCCGCCTTCTCTTTTTCTCGCCCTTGTCCTCCTTGTTGGGATCGACTTCGAGCTTCACTTTCTTCTTCCACAACACGTTCGCCACCGACTGCCCCACCAACATGAACCTGCCGTCGCCAAGCGCGGCCAGCTCATAGGGGAGAACCCCGCGGATAGCCGACGTGAACGCGGGCTGCATTGCCTTGCCGTTGTCATACACACTGAAGAATGCTACCGGGTTTTCATCCTTGTGCGACCCCTGCCACGCGTCTTCGGGCCAGTCATCCTTGTAGTTGCACCTGCCCATGGCCAGAACGTACTCCTCGGGAAGTGGCTCCAGGTCCGTGATCCAAGAGCACGAGAGGCTGTGCGAAGAGGACACCGAGCCCAGCGTCTCCATGGTCGCGCGATCGCTGCGACAGAGCGTACCGGCGAAATGGACCAGGCCCACCGCGCCACTATCCGAATAGGTGTTGTGCCAGAAGCTCTTCCCCCTCACGGCACATGCGTGAATGCCCTTGTCCGCGACGACGCCGCGCATACGATGGTTCGGGCCGGACATCGGGTTCTTCTCCTTGATCTTCTCGATCAGGCGTCCGTCCTCCGGACTCATCTTCCAGAAGAAATACGACCACCACGGCTCCTGGCTGGTGAAACTTGCAGCCCAGCCACACAGGTAGATGTTCTCCTGCTCGTCCAGGCACATCCTGTGCGTACGGGGATTACCGAAATGCGCGTAGGGCCAGCCGTATTTCAGTTTCGCCACGACCTTCCGGTCCGTTGCCGGGGTATAGATCGGCTTCACGTACACACGCCGGTCCAGACCGGCGCCCAAGCGGCTGAGGTAGTCGCATACATGGTAAAAGCCGAACCTGCTGCGCAGCTTCGAACGGTAATACTCACGCCGTTGCTCGTCCGACATGGCAGCCGCCCGCTTTTCCTCGATCTTGTTCCCCGGCAGCCATTTCTCGGCGACCAGGCGGGCGACCGTCTTCTCGACGAAGGCCTCGTCCTCATCGGTCAACAACCGGAAATACCCGCCGTCATGACAGATCACGACATCACCGGAATCCAGAATCTCGACCAGCGCCGGCTGCCAGTAATATTCGGCCGGCCAGCATTTCCAAACCGGTTTCGTACTGATACAACGGCGCTTTTCCCATACCGTCTGCCAGCCTTCCAGATACGTGCCGCCCTGGAGCGTCTTCAGGTCCGCGTCGAACCGCAATACGCACGGCGCGCCGTAGCGGCCCAACTGGCGGCGCGGCTCCTCGGGAATCGGGTTCTTGCCGGGACTCTCGCCGACCGCCTCGCTCCACTTGCCCTCCTTGAGCAGCTTCACCTGCCTGTCCAGCGGATAGTCCTTTATCAGGCCCGGCACGTCCTTTATCACCGATTCCAGGCCTTCGGATGCATAACCGGACACATACACGCCGTTCGTGCCGGCTTTGACGGTCGTGAATGACGCTATCCCCTTGCCAAGCTCGGCATAGCCCAGCACCTTGTCGCCCGCCTTGCTGAGCTTCGCCACGAAAGCGTGCCCGACCATCGGCTTGTCAACCGAATCGCCGAGCTTCACCGGCTTAACGCCGCCAAGCTTTCCCTGGGACTCGCCCGTGATGCCCGCAATGTAGATCGAACCGTCCGGTCCCGCACAGCAGCCCTGGATATCGTCGTCCCCCGCGGTGCCGAAGAAAGACGCGCGTACCAGCTTGACGGGAGCATGCCCGCGCCACTCGACAACGGCAAACCAGGCATCCTCGCCGCCGGCCGCTCCCGATGTGAGCCCATCCTTGATCGGCGCGCCGCCGTCGGCGGCGGCGAACCCCGTCACGATGTACCGGTTGTCGCCGAGCGGCAACAGCTCGTACGGCCGCACGCCGGGAATCGCCGTCCAGAAGACCGTGTCGTAGTCGGGCCCGACCACACGCAAGAACGCGTTGGGATTCGGCAGCTTCACATCCGCGTCCGTCCACCATGCGTTGGCGGTACACCGCAGACGGCGGTTCCATCGTCCCAAGGCCAGGAAATGCTCGTCCGGCAGGCCCGCGGCGTCGATCGTCCAGGCCCACGGCCCGGTCTTCGCGCCGCCCAGGCCGTCAAACGTCTCGGCGTCCGCACGATGTACCTGCCCCCAGAAGTGGGCCGGGCTGGGTCCGAGCCCGGGCCCCGAGACGGGACCCTTCATGCGCTCGCCCTCGTTACCCCGCGGCCCTCGCCCCATCCAGGTGTTCCCGCCGTCCGCGATCAGACACGTCAACAAATCGCCATCGTCCTCCACGGCAACGCTCAGTGCGGCGGTGTCGGCGACCGTGCCGCCCATGCGATTGCCACCGCCGCTCATGGGGTCATACTCGTACAGACGCCTGGTCGGTTTGCCCGTCTCGGGATCGAGCCGCCACACGAACGGCGACCACCACGGTTCGCTGCTGGTGAGGGTTGCGGACCAGCCGCAAATCCAAATCGCCTCCCCGGGGCCCATCCGCATGCGATGGATGCGCGGGTTGCCGAAGTGCCGGTGCGGCCACCCGTTCTTGAGGCGCCCGGCCACGGCCGGGTCGGTCGGCGGCGTATACACGTCCGTCTTCCACGCGCGCCGCGTAAGGTCGGCCGACAGACGGCTGACGTAATCGGCGACATCGTAGAACCCGAAACGTTCCAGCAGCTTCTCCCGGTCCTTTTCCGACGCGACCTTGGCCGCGAGTTGCCGATCGGCGTCGGTCACCTCGCGGAAGTACCCGCCGTCGTGCGACACCACGACGTCCCCGGAAGCAAGTGGACAGATGTTGATCGGCTGCCAGAAGAACTCACGGAACGGGCCGTCCAGCTTCGTCCGGCCGGCGCCGCAGACGCGGCGTTTGTCGTAGACCTGCTGCCACCCCTCCAGGTACGTGCCGTTCTCGAGTATCCGCAGGTCCGTCGAGAGGCGCAGGACGCAGGGCGCTCCGAGACGCCCGAGCGAGGGCCGATCAGCGATGGGGTCGGACTTGGGCGCGCCTCCGGCCGCTACCCGTTGTTTCTCTGCCTCGGCGCGTTGCCGCGCGGCTTGCAGGGGGTAGTCGACAATCAGTCCGCTGCGTTCTTTCAACAGAGGCTCGAGACCGTGCGATGCGAACCCTCCGAGGTAAACGGCATCGTCGGTCACGGCAATCCCCGTGGCGTGCAGAATGCCGCCGGCAAACTCGGCGTAGGCGAGCACCTTCGAGGCGTCTCCCGAAAGCTTGAGCACGAACCCGCAGCCACAGCGCGGATCGGCCGTCGCAACGCCGAACCGAACAGGATCGACATTCCCCCCGGGAGTCCGAATGGATTCGCCGGCGTTCCCGACCAGGTACAAGCTGCCGTCCGGCCCGACGGCCGCGCCTTCGAAGTTGTCGTTGCCCGGGCTCCCGAAACAGGAGGAACGGATCCATGCAAGGGGCCCCCCGACCGCGGCAGTTACCGCCCGCTCGGACTGCTTGCCGCCCAGGCGGCTGGCCGCCGTGAACCCCGTCGCCGCGACTGCCAGACATGCGGTTGTGACTAGAACGGTTGTCTTCATCTTTGCGATCAGCATCATCCTGGTTACTCCTTCCGCCAGTGCCATGACTCCGGCTGTTGTTTGCGTGCCGCCGGCAACGGCCAGCGCTGTCGTACCAACCAACTTGGCCAATCCGGCCGGCGCTGCCGAAGCCGCGCTGGTCGTCAGAGCCGCGGCCAGTCCCGTCACCGGCAGCGCAACGCCCTTCCGCGCCAGGCACTTCTTCATTCTGGCCAGAGCCCGGCTCACGCGCTTCTGTGCGGCATCCTCGCTGACGCCCAATGCCTCGCCGATCTCGCGATGGCCGGCTTCGCGATAGAAACGCATCAGAACGGCCTCACGGTCCCGGGCGGACAGTGTGTCGAGGGCATGAGCGAGATGCGGAAGCAATGTCTCCCAAGCCGGCGACTGCTCGTCCGTTCGATCCTGCTCTTCTATCGCTATTGCGGCACGCATTTCGCGTTCCCTTCTCCTTTGCTCGCGGCGCTGGTGTTTGGCGCATGCGAAACGGGTGGCTCGATAGAGCCAGCCGCTTAACCGGGTCCGCGGGCCCAGCCGTTTGGCCTTGAGCGCCAGCGCGACGAACACGGCCTGAGTCACGTCCTGGGCCGCGTGCCTGTCGCCGAGACGTTGCACGGCGCAGGCATACACCATGGCTGTGTGCCTGTTGACCAGCTCGCGGAACGACTCTTCCGAGCCTGTCCGCGCGAATTGCCGGAGCAGTTCGATGTCATTCACGTTACGTTCGCCTTTCACCCTATAGCACCCGCACGCGCCGGTTTCCGACACGAAAACCGACTCCTGTACTCTGCGCCCGCCGGGAACGGCCCTCGGAACACTCTAAGGCGGCCGGTGGCCACAGCCAAAGAGCGCACCGGCCCGGTCAAAAGTGCAAGTCGCAAGTGAAGGTAAGATATTCTCACGCTCTCAATAATGATTCCGCCTTCCGCTGCACCTGCACCTTCGACCTGCCACCTTCACTGCTGATCGTGTCCGGTCGTGCCCAAATTATCTTGTTTTTTGTCGCAGTTGAGATTGATTAAGTCGCTAAAGGACTGGCGGGACAGGTCCGACAGTCTGGAAAGGGGGATTGTGAGATGGCGGAGGATCGGGCGGCGTGGTTCAGGGAAGCGAAGTTTGGGATGTTCATTCACTGGGGGCTCTATGCGATTCCGGCGGGGCGCTGGAAGGGTGAGTTCATTCCCGGGATAGGGGAATGGATCATGCGCAATGCGCGGATTCCGGTGGATGAGTATGCCGCGTTGGCGGAGCGTTTCAACCCGGTGAAGTTCGATGCCGAGGAATGGGTGAAGCTTGCGAAGGACGCCGGGATGAAGTACATGGTGATCACCTCAAAGCATCACGATGGTTTTGCCCTCTTCCGCAGCAAGATCAGTGACTACAACATCGTCGATGCCACGCCGTTCAAGCGCAACGTCCTGAAGGAGCTTTCGGACGCCTGCGCAAAGCACGACATGCGGCTCGGGTTCTACTACTCGCAATCACAGGACTGGCATCATCCGGGTGGACGGGCGGCGGGTCAATACGACTCCGACGACAACTGCTGGGACCCGAAGCAGAAGGGGGACTTCGACGAGTATCTCCAGAACTTGGCCGAGCCGCAGGTGCGGGAGATCCTTACGGATTACGGTCCGGTCTGCCTGATCTGGTTCGACACGCCGCGTGACATGACGGAAGAGCGTGCTGATCGGCTTGAGGAACTGGTACGTGAGCTGCAGCCGGAATGTCTCATCAACGGGCGGCTTCGAGTGGACCGTGCCGGCTACGATTACGTGAGCACGGGCGACAACGCGATTCCGCCCGACGCGTCGGACACGCCGTGGGAAACGCCGGCCACGATGAACGACACGTGGGGATTCAAGACGGACGACGAGAATTGGAAGAGCGCCACGGACATGATCGTCAAGCTGGTCGACATTGCCAGTAAGGGTGGAAACTACCTGCTGAATGTTGGTCCGACCGCCGAAGGGCTGATTCCGCAACCGAGTATCGAGCGCCTGCGTGAGATGGGTGAGTGGCTGAAGGTGAACGGCGAATCGATTTACGGCTCCGGCCGAACGCCGTTTGGCGTGGAGTTCGGGGAGCCCGGGTCGGAGAAGGACAAGCACAAGCGTCCGATCTATGTCAAAGTGCTCAACTGGCGTTGTACGACGAAGCCGGGGAAGCTCTATGTCCACCTGCTCGGACGGGACGGTGACACGGTCGAACTGCCGCCGGTGGATCAGAAGATCACCGGGGCATGTTTTCTGGCGGATCCCGGTGGCGCGGGACTTGTGGTCGATCAGAATGAGAAGGGGGCGTCAATCTCTTTGCCGCCTGATGTGCCCGGGAAACACGTGACCGTTATCCGTCTAGACCTGGCATGATGCACAGTTGAGGGAGGCATACTGCGTGAGCGAGAAACCGAACATCTTGTACATCTTCACGGATCAGCAGTCGGCAACGGCGATGAGCTGTGCCGGGAACACGGATCTGAAGACGCCGAATCTGGACCGGCTGGCCGCGCGCGGCGTCAGGTTTCCGCGGGCCTATTCGGCGTTCCCGCTCTGCACGCCGGCACGCGCGGCCATGTTCACGGGCCGGTACCCCCACGAGGTCGGGATAGATGAGAACAACGTTCCGATTGCCGATGACTGGATACCGAAGGGGCTGGGCCATATTGTTGCTGCGGCAGGCTACGATTGTGTGTACGGGGGGAAGTGGCACGTGCCGGAAATCGAGATCCCTGATGAGAAGCACGGGTTCCGGAAGATCTGCGGGTTCGACGATCTCAATCTCGCGCAATCGTGCGTCGAGTTCATGGCGGAGAAACACGAGAAGCCGTTCTTTCTCGTGGCGTCCTTCGACAATCCGCACAACATCTGCGAGTGGGGCAGGCAGCAGAACCTGCCGTGGGGAACGATAGGGAACGAGCCGCCGCTCGGGGACATGCCGAACCTCCCGGCGAACTTCGACGTTCCGCCTTTCGAGCCGAGGTGCATTGACGAATGGTACAGGAATCATCCGCGCCTGATGGTGCATCGCGAGAAGTATACGCGCGAGGAGTGGCGCCGGTTTCGCTGGGGCTACAACAGGATTGTGGAGAAGGTCGACGGCGAGATCGGGAAGATACTGGATGCATTGGATGAGCAGCGGTTGACGGACAAGACAATTGTTATCTTCTCGAGCGACCACGGGGATCACCAGGGCGCGCACAGGCTTCCGCAGAAATGGACGTTCTACGAGGAGTCGGCGCGAGTTCCGTTCATCATGGCGGGCCCGGGGATTGTGGGGCCGGGCCGGACCGACGATACACTTGTCAACGCGAGCCTGGACATGTATGCGACGGTGTGTGACTACGCGGGGGCGGAAGGTCATGCGAACCCGGATGCGAGGAGTTTGAGGGCGTTGGCGGAGGATGAGTCGGCGGCGTTGGGCCGGGATCACGTGTGTTCGGAGACCAACTTCAAGAACATCAGGGTGCGTGGGCGGATGGTCCGGACGGACAGGCACAAGTACTCCGCGTTTGAGTTTGGCCTGTACCGTGAGTGCCTGGCGGATATGACGGCTGACCCGGGAGAAATGGTGAACCTGGCGATCGAAAGCCGGTACGACGACGTCGTGCAGGAGCACCGCGACCTGCTGAGGGCGTGGTGCGAGCGGTCGAGCGACAACTTCGGTCATCACTACGGCCACCGCGACATTCCGTTCCAAGTTCCGGGGCAGGACAGTCAGTTCGACGCGTAGGCTGTTCGCGAGCGCGGCGTTCTGAGGCGTCAGGTGGCGGCGGCCTTGTGGAGTGCGGACGCCAGGGAACGGCGTTGTTTGGCCGTGGCGTTGTGGACGGAAGCGCCGAGGATGCCGGTAAGAGCTCCGTGTCTATTACGCACCGGCCGCGCGATGCGCAGCAGCTGCCTGTTACCCACCTCAGGTATGCATTCGCCGGATCTCCGAACCCCGGCGAGCCACCTGTCCAGTTTCCTTTCACTGGTCCAGTAGCCGTGGCCGAACTCTGTGAGGGGATACCGGGAGCGCAGGGCGCTGAGCTGTTCGCGTGTGCAGAAGGCTTGGAAGGCGAGGAGGGTGGCGCTGGCATAGGGAGCATGCATTTCGTTACGTGGCCGTTGGAGTATGCCCGGACGATCGGGATCGCAACTGAAGAGGAGCGTCAGCGGCGAAGGGAGTTGTATCCGGAGCTGTTCCGCGGGAAGATCCAGCACTACAGCGGGTACAGCGGGTTCGACTGGCGGAACATCAGCGAGGCGAAGCATCGAAATGCGATGACCTTCGTGTGTCAGCCGGCCTATGCGCTGCACTCGTTCTGGGGCTGTCATTACAGGTGCGCCTATTGTGGCCTGGGGAACGTGGCGAATATCAACGTCAATTTCGAGGACTTCTGCGATCACATACGGGAGAGTTTCCATCATCTGGACAAGCAGCCTGGTCAGAAGCTGTTCCAGTGGGACAACGGGACGGACGTTGTATGCTGGGAGCCGGAGTATGGCGGCACGAAGATGTTGATCGAGCTGTTTGCGCAGGAGGATGACAAGTACCTGAAGCTGTACGTCGGCAAGAGCGGCTATGTTGATTTCATGCTGGATTCCGATCACAGGGGGCATACGTTCTGCTGCTGGAGCCTTTCGACGCAGAAGCAGGTGGACCTGATGGAGGCGCGCACGGCCGGCATGGAAGAGCGTCTGGCGGCGGCGCGGAAGTGTGAGGAAGCGGGGTATCGCAGCACACTCCGGTGGCGTTCTGCAGGGAGCGGAAAATAATCTGGGACACGTTCAAGAGTGATTTCGATAGGATGGGGTTTTCGACGAGCAGGCCGGTCTGCGCCTGCAACCCGTTCGCGAGCTGTGACAACCCGGTGCTGGGGACAAACCGCAAGACGGCGTAGTTTCTTGGGACCGGGGGTCTCCTTCGGGACTGGCTTGTCATTGCTTTTCGTGCGTGGTGCGGGGGCGAGTCGGACAAGTCGGACAGATCCGACAGGTCAGACGCAGGGGCGTGTTACTCGTCGTCCGCGATCAGCTTGCTTATCTATGCGCTTCTGATGTTGCCTTCCCGATCTGCGCATGCAGTCGAGGGCCGTTCCGAATCCAAGCATGGCGGTCTCCTTGATCAGGCTGAGCCATAGTAGCCGCCCATGCCTGTGTTACCGGTGCCTCGGGCCATCCCAACGTCCCACTTACGGTGTGGCACGTATCGCCCCTTGGGGCCTTCGACGACACCATCCTCCAGGATGTTCCGTATAGCGCGTTGCACGCGCCTGTGCGTTTCTCTCCTTGCGGAAGCCTGAGTCCAGAGCATTCCAGCTAAGTAGAGACCCGCAAGCGCTATTGCTATGCCCACGAGAATGTAAGCGTCGATTGTCATTTGACACCTCCTTTCTCTTAGTTGCACGCAACAGGCGTGCCAAATCACGTTGGAAACGCTAACACTCCTTCTATCAACGACTTAGCTGTGAAGGGGGGTGCCCGTGATTTACCGGTCTGTGTGTGAAATATGCTCACATAGTGGTGAAAAGTATCACAACTCGGACGAACGAAGGTGTGCGGCGGGGCCGGCGGCTTTCCACGTGTTGGCGGCGGAAATGGCGGTCAGGTGGTGGAGTCGGGGAATTCGCGCTTCAGTTGTTGTCTGAACTTCTCGGCGCGGCGGTCGTGGAGCTGTTCCAGGGCTGCGATGGTTTTCTCGAGTGTTTCGCGGCGCTGATCCTTCACGTTGCGGAACAGCACGGCGGTCCGCAGGTACCCGTCCACCAGTGCGAGTCGTACCTGTCCCTCCTTCATGAGCATGTCGCCGCGCATGATATTTGCCATGGCCGCGAGGTCCCTGGGCCCGGTCGACATCAAGTTTTCGAGCTCCTCCTGCAGCGTGGCGTTCTTTCCGGCCGCTTTGAGGGCATCCAGGTACTGGCGGTACAGGTCGGTCGGGATGGCGGTCGTGCGGTCGCGGAGGTCCTCGAATGCGTTGATGGCCAGGCCCGGTTGTTTCTTTGAGATGTAGATTGGAACGAGGTGACGCAGGGCAACGGTATCCCATCCCAATCCCCGGTGTTTCTTCCTGATTCTCTCGAGCACGGCCGCATTCCGTGCTCTGACGGCCGAATCCAGGTCCCCGGGTTTGACCGATCGTGCATATTCAACGTTCTTGGCGGGAACGCGGAAGACGGCACTGCGTTTCGTGACGATGTATTCTTCGCTGAACGGGCGGTACTGGATTGCGTCCACGAATTCAGCAGGCCGGCCGATCTGCTTGAGAACGGGTTTGCTTTCCCCGGCCGGCACGGCTGTTGCAGCGATGACAGTGGCCGCTACCGTGATGGTGGTCAGTGTGCGTGTTTTCATGAGTGCCTCCTTGCTTGTAGGACGTTTGGCCGGGCCGGGTTATTAGGAGCAGGACACGGATGGAACGGATGCTGTGCGCGGGGCGCGGGGACGGTGACATCGGTGGGCTGGACTTGGTTACTGAAGTGGGTATAATGACGGCGGAAAAGGGAGGTGGATGTGAGAGAGATCAGTGCGGAGGAGCTGTCGGTCCGGGCCGTTGATTTGTGGATGAACCGCTGGTTGCTGTTGACGGCCGGCACGCTTGACGACTGCAACATGATGACGGTTGCGTGGGGGAGTGTCGGGTGCATGTGGTCGAAGCCGTTTGTCCAGGTGGTCGTGCGCCCCCAGAGGTACACGTACGGTTTCATGGAGCGGTCGGAGTCTTTCACGGTTTGCGCGTTCCCGGAGGAGTACCGGGACGCGTTGCGGACGATGGGTTCGATCTCGGGGCGGGACGGAGACAAGGTGAGCAAGACGTCGCTGACGTTCAAGGCGTCAACCGGGGTGGCGGCTCCGGCGTACGAGCAGGCGGACCTCATACTGGAATGCCGCAAGATGTATTTCCAGGACATGGACCCGGCGGGGTTTGTGGATGAGGCGATCCGGAAGAACTACCCGAAGGAAGACTATCACAGGATATACTTCGGGGAGATAGTAGTGGTACACTTGGCGGAGTAGAATTGGTTTGGGGATGCGGCGGGGGCCCGCCGCTCTCCAGGCGGGTTGGCGAGAGATAACGACGGAGGAGAGGGTATGGGGTTTACGTTAGCAATAGGGGACAAGGCGCCCGGGTTCAGTTTGCCGGCGACTGACGGCAAGACTTACAGCCCGGCTGATTTTGCGGATGCAAAGGTATTGGTGGTGTTCTTCACGTGCAACCACTGTCCGTTCGTGACGGGATCGGACGAGGTCACCCGTGCCACGGTGGAGCGGTTCAATGAGCAGGGGGTGGCGTTCATCGGGATCAATTCGAACAGCGAGAATACTTACGAAACGGATGATTTCGACCACATGGTGAAGCGAATGGAGGAGCACGGCTTTCCGTGGGTCTATGCGCGGGACAAGTCGCAGGATGTTGCCTTGGCGTACGGCGCGTTGAGGACACCGCATTTCTACGTGTTCGACGGGGACCGTCGGTTGATCTATACGGGACGCGGCGTTGACAATCCCCGGGACACGTCGAAGGCGACTGTGAACGACCTGGATCGTGCTCTCGAAGAGCATCTGGCGGGGAAGACGGTGAGTGTTCCTGTCACGAACCCGATCGGCTGCAATGTGAAGTGGGAAGGGAAGGACGCGCACTGGTTGCCGCCGGATGCGTGTGACCTTGTTTAGTAGCGGAATGAGAGGCCGATGTACGGGCCGCTGAGGGATTCCTCGTCGGATTTTCGGTAGCGATAGCCTGCTTTGATCGAAGCGAACTCGTATCTCAGGACGCCGCCGATACGGTGGTCGGTTATGGACCCGCCGTCGAGCGATGTCCACATCAGGCGTCCCTCGATTCCGACGTGCTCGTTCACCCACAGGCGGGCGGGGAATCCGATGGTGAAGCTGTTCGTGGAGCTGTTCCCCTCGACCATGGTGTTGCCGAGCGCCAGGTCCATTTCGAAGTTGGGTGATGCCGGCATGCGCCAGAGGAAGAGGGCCTGGAAGATGTTCAAGTGGTCCGGCGGTTCATCTTCCCAGTAGTACGTGTGGTTGAACTCCGCGGCCACCGGCCCCCAGCCGATCTCGAACGTATGATCGACGGCTTCTATGTCGGAGCCGTTCACGTTCTGGTAGGCGGTGTCCAGCCTGAGCATGGGGATAGTGGGCCATCCCGGGTCGCGTTCATCCCAGAACTCGATGGCGTTGCCGGTTCCTTCGGCGGCAGCAACGCCGCTGAAGGGGACCAGCAGGCACTCTCCGATGAGTCCCATTATGCAGTCGGCGATCAGTTCGTCTGCCCAGTCGTCACCGTCGTGGGAACGAACACGCCTGTCCGTCCTGACCCGCTTCTTGTTGAGACTGCGTTCGAAGTCGTCGAGCTCCCCGGCGTGGCTCCAGAGCAGGCAGGCGAGGGCGGCGGTCAGCAGGAGCAGGCATTGTTTATGTGGACGGCAAAGCATGGTCGGAGTATAATGGTTGCCGTGTTGTGGCGCAATAATCAAGGAGCCCACGATGGGAATCACCTCTGGAGACGGGACAGGGACGGGGTGGAAGCCGGTCATGTTCTGCCTGATCGTTGCGGTGGTGGCCGGGTGTGCGGGCATACCGACGGGCGGGTACTACGGCGACATCTCGAAGCTGGGCGCGCCCGGGCCGGTGTTGACGACGGTCAACGTCGGTGAGGGCCTCCTCGTGAAAACGCTGCGTTTGGACGAGGGGCGTTCGGTTAACATCCAGATCACGCACCAGGACGTGCCGCAGGGAGAGGCGGGGTTCAGGCACGTGATGACCATCGGGCGGTTCAGCCGCGTGATGGGCAGCGGGTTCACAAGTCGGAAGAACATCTATTACGAGAAACGTATCGGCTATCGAGGCAAGGACGTGGTCGAAGTGGATGGGGCCAGGTACCTGGTGACGTGGGCCTGCGACTGGAAGAACCCGGTCACGTATGCGGTGGCGAACGTGTTCAAGGTTACGGTCCAGAGGCTGAACCCGTGATCCGCTTCCTCATTCCCCTGCGAGCAGGTTCTCGCGTTTCACGACGGATTCCTTGCCCGAGATATGCGCGATTATGTCGTTGAGGAAGCGTACCATCAGGTCGATCTTCTTGCTGATGCGTTCGCTGTTGCGCTGCGTCTTGTCCATGATGTCCGGATGGGCCATCGTGATTTCAAACGTTTCGGCGAAGTCTTCGTGCAGGGAGACCATCGCGTAGCGGTTGATGAACCCCTTGTCGTGATAGTAGGGAGAGCCGTACCGCTGTCGCGCCTCGTATAGCACGCGAACTATCCGGCCGTCGTCGGTGTAGTCCCTGTCGTTCAACGCCAGCCAGTCCTTCCGGGGAAACAGCTTGTAGAAGCTGTGGAGGAGAACGTGCCCGTACTCGTGATGGAACGTGCGGCTGTTCGTAATGTAGATCTTTCTGGAGGAGATATCCGCGAAGCCGCCCACGCGGTCGCCGCCCGACAGGATCTGGGATGGGAAGTAGATCGTGTTGACCGTGTTGTCGGTGAGCTCCGCGGGGTATTTCCCGAGCGCCGCCTGGAGGCCGGAAAGTGCTTTCCTCCGGCTCTTGCCCGTGAATCGACCGATCTGGATGTTCTTCTCCTGGACGAGCTTCTTGGGCATGAGGATCGCTTCGAACTCGACGGGAATCTCTCCGATAAACTTGGCTGATTCCGACGGGTTTCGCTTGAAGGGCGGCACGTAGTTGTGTTGACCCGCGGCTCGTGGCGGCGCGAGGGATTCTCCGGGGGCGTTTCGTTTCCGTGCCGCGGCTGCCGCCTTCCTGGCTTCCTCGGCTTTCCTGGCTGCTTCGGCCTTCTTCGCGCGGGCCTCGGCCGCAGCGCGGGCCTTCTCCTGTTGGCGCCTTGTTTTCTCTGCGAACTGGGCTTCCGTAAGCCACCCGACGTTGGTGACCTTGCCGTTGATGAATGTCACGTTTCCCCGGCGGTAGAGCCAGATGACCTTGTTCCCCTGGTTCATCTTGCCGATGGGTTCACCGGCGGCCTTGCGGACCTGGTCTATGGTATAATCTTTCGAGATCAGGGTCTCGGCTTGGGAGCAGGCGGCTGCAAGGAGCAACGCGGCGCAGGCTACAGGAATGCGGGAACGCATGGACCTCTCCTTGAATCAAGAATCATGCATTATATACTACAAGCGACCAAATGGACAGGACTAAAGAACGGACAGATCGGAAAGAGCGGGCTGAGAGCCCCGTTCAGAGCCAGATGACTTTTGCGGAGAGGCGGAATTTGACGAAGGGCGAGTTTGTCGCGTACCTGAACGAGGGTGCGAGGGAGCGGGTAAGCGTTGCATTCCACCGTAACCGTGTGACAATGATATCGGTCGTGTTCGAGCCGAACGGCTCCATCAGGGTACGGGCCCACGAGGCGTTCTTGGCGGCGGGACCCGAGGTCCTGAGAGCCTTGCGAACCTATCTACGGACACGGCGACGCAAGGCGTGGAGGGGGGTCACCGCGTTCGCGGACACGATTCCGGCGACAACTCCCGCGCGGAAACGGCGCACGCCGCTTCGAACACGAGGGGATGTCCACGATCTTGATGAGATTGCCCGGGATGTGAACCGGACGTTCTTCAGCGATCGTATCAGGTGCCGGGTGGGGTGGGGGCGCGCCGGCAGAGGGCGGCGGGGCAGGAAGGCGCGTTCGATACGGTACGGGTCGTGGGACGCAACCACCCGGACGGTACGGGTGAACCCGCGTTTGGATGACAAGCGAGTACCGAGGGAGTTCGTCCGCTATATTGTGTTCCACGAGATGCTCCATGCAGTTGTACCGGCGGTTATCGAGAACGGCCGGCGTCGCACGCACACGGCGCAGTTCAGAGCGTTGGAGAAGGGGTTCCCGAAGCTCGAGAAGATGACGAAGCTGTGCGATCGGCTCTGGCGCGTCGTGTGACTGCCCGGGCGAGGACCGACGCCGCGAACCTGTCCACGATGTGCATCAGGTGCAATGCCGATGTACGGACGGTGTACGGGGGCGGCATAACCTGCACGCAGTTCTGCGATTGGCGCATATGCGTTTATGCTGTGTCTATCGGGCGCATATGTGACTGGTGCTGTTTCGTCCCGCTTTGAAGAAACGGGCATGGCATGGTTCCTGCGTGTACACGGCACATCCACGAAAGGAGGCCGCAAATGAGGTGGGGTGATGCAGGAAGTGTGTTGTGTGTGGTTTGGTGTGTTCTGGGGCTTGTCGGTGCACAGTCGGCGTTGGCACAGGGGGCGTTGACTCCGTCGGGGCCGCCGGCGCCGATGATGAAGACGTTAACGCAGGTGGAGCCGAGGACACCGATTTCTTCGCTCCCGCATCTGATCACGGAACCGGGGTCGTACTATCTGACTACAAATGTGACGGGAGTTGTGGGCCAGCACGGCATCACTATCCAGTCCGGGAACGTCTCGCTGGACCTGAACGGTTTCTCAATGTTGGGTGTGTCGGGATCACTCAGCGGGATTCACGTTCGGGACGAGACGAACATAGTGGTCCGGAACGGGATAATCACCCGGTGGGGCGGGTATGGCATAGACGCCGGTGACAATGCGATCGGCGCACACAACTGCCTGTATACGGACCTGGTGCTTTCCCACAATGGTTCCGGCGGCATGCGTAGCGGGCCCTGCAGCGTGGTGAAGAACTGCACGTCGCGCAGAAACAAAGGAAACGGCATAGAGGCCGGGCTCAACAGTTCTGTGAGTGATTGTGCCGCAATGCAGAATACGATGGACGGCATAGAGGCCGGTGTTGGGAGTACGATCATAGGGTGCGCGGCGAGAGAGAATATGCTGGCCGGGATTCATTGTGGGACCGGGGCGATGATAGCCAAGTGTGCTCCGCACTACAACTATGATGGGATCTCCGTGGCCAATGATTCACATGTGCTCGGCAACAACGTCTATGGCAACTGGAACGGCATCGTGGTTACGATGGACGCCAACCGTATTGACGGTAACAACGTTGTCTATCACAGGGGTTGGGGGATTAAGGTGCAGGGCACTCGCAATATCATCGTGCGGAATGCGGCGAGCCGCAACGACAGTGGCGACTACACGAATGCAACTGGAAACGCCGTGGGGCAGGTGATTGACGTTACGGGAGGTACAACGATTACGGCGACGAACCCATGGGCCAATTTCTCGTACTAGGAGTTGATGATGAGATGGTGTGCGCTAGGACTTCTGGGGACGCTGGCGTTGCTGCCCGGATCGGTGCGAGGCGGTGTCACCGTGAATGTCACGAATTGCCACGCGTACGGGGCCAATAGCGGTTGGCTCGACGCGCGCGGCGATGAGGGTACGAACGGCATGGTTGTTGGCGAGTATTACTGCTCGGGGTACATCTACGCCGCGAACGTCGGTTGGCTGAGCCTGGGGGACGGAACACCTGCGAACGGGTACGCGTACGCTAACTCGTCCGCAACGGACTACGGCGTTAACCATGACCGGATGGGCAACCTGACCGGATACGCGTATGGCGCGAACATTGGCTGGGTGACGTTCGAGACGAACTACGGCAAGCCCAGGGTTGATCTGTGTACCGGCAATCTGAGCGGATACGTGTTCTCCGGCAACGTCGGTTGGCTGAGTCTGAGCAATGTCGAGGCGCATGTTCAGACGGACATAATGGATACAGGGCCGGACACGGATGACGACGGCATACCGGACCCGTGGGAAATGGCGAAGGCGGGCGATCTCGGGACGCTCACGAAGGGCGGCGATCATGATAGTGACGGCGCGCTGGACGTTGAGGAGTACATTGCGGATACGGGGCCGGCGGATGATGAGAGTTGCCTGCGGATCATCGCTGTCGCCTTGGCGAATGGAACGAACACGTTGACTTGGACGACTGAGCCGACGCGGTTCTACAGCGTTGTGTCGGCCGATTCGTTGATTGACGCCGAGCAGTGGATGGACTGCGGCCTTGGACGGATGGCGCCCGACGCTGGTGGCACGATGGTGAGGCGTGTTGGCGCGGGGTTGGTGACGGGAGATTTCTTTCGGGTACGGGCATATGTCCCGTTGCGGTAGGACTGCGGCGGGGCCCGCCGCTCTCCATGGGAGGTAGGATTGCGGCGGGGCCCGCCGCTCTCCATGGGAGGTAGGATTGCCGCGGGGCCCGCCGCTCTCCATGGGAGGTGGGACTGTGGCGGAGGCCCGCCACTCTCCACTCTTGTCATGCTCGTTGCGCAGGATTCCGCTAACCTGAATTATTCACCAACGCACTGAGAAATGACGACAACTTGTTGAGCACCAGAGATTAACCGCGGATTACGCGGATTGCGCTGATTTCCAGAAGTTTCTTTCTTGCATCCGCGCCCCCCGACTCTCTGAGAGGTCGGGGCGTCATCCGCGGGTATTCTGGAGTTCTCAGGAAGTTGATGAATAGATCAGGCTAGCTCCGGCGACGCCCTTCGGCAGGCTCAGGAGCTTTGTCAAGGCCGCCGGGGGGCGGCTGATGCTCGCAACTCGGAGCGAGTTCGCCGGGGCGCCAGAACAGAGCGGAGACTGTGCTCCGGTGCGGATTTTCTACTTTGTATCGCGTTCTGCACCGTGATAGACTCGGACCATTCTGGTACGGTTGTGTTCTTCCGTAGACGGGGAATTGATCTATATACGGGGAGGTCTGCATGAGTATCCATGTACAGCTTGACTCATCGAGGTCGGGCAGCGGCCGAGGGCCGGTGATAGGGATGATCATCATGGCCGTTCTGGCCCTGGGGGGCTGGGGTTACTGGGCCTATGAGAAGTTCGTTGCGACCGAGGAGCCGGAACCGGCGCCAGTTGTGAAGCCTGAGCCGGCGAAGCCGGCGCCGCCGCGTCTGGCCGAGCCGCCACCTCCGAAGGTGGAGCCATCGGTGCCGAAAGTTGAGCCGCCACCCGAACCGCCGCCGAAGGTGGAAGAGCCGGAGCCTCCGAAGGTGAAGGAGCCGGATGTGGTCGCGAAGGTGGAGCCCCCGCCTGAGAAGCCAAAGAAACCGAAGAAGCCCAAGAGGCGGCGTAAACCCAAGAAGAAACCGCCGAAGGTGGAAGAACCCGAGCCGCCGAGGGTGGAGGAGCCGGATGTGGTCGCGAAGGTGGAGCCGCCGCCTGAGCCGCCTCCGAAAGTGGAGGAGCCGGAGCCGCCGAAGGTGGAGGAGCCGGATGTGGTCGCGAAGGTGGAGCCGCCGCCTGAGCCGCCTCCGAAGATAGAAGAACCCGAGCCACCGAAGGTAAAGGAGCCGGACGTGGTCGCGAAAGCGGAGCCGCCGCCGGAACCGCCTCCGAAGCTTGAGCCGCCGAAGTCCAAGACAGACCCGAAGGTCGTGGATGTTCTGGCGGAGCTGGAGGGGCTGCGTGATTCGACGGTATCGTGGCACGGCGAGATATCCAGCATGGCCAAGAAGATGTCGTCGGGCATTCTGCTCCGGGCGCTTTCGATGAAGCAGGAGGTGAGTGCGGGCGTTGGCGGCACTCCCGAGCGATCCTATACGCTGGTGCTGAAGGGCAAGGCCAGGAGCGACGACTCGGTCAGGAGTATCGATGAGTTCCGTCAGTTGCTCGAAGGCAGGGACTCGGTGGCCTCGGCGAAAGTGACGAGCGAAGTGAAGAAGGGGACGGGAGGCGCGGTAATCCTGGAGCAGCCGTTCACCATCGAATGCCGATACAAATCGAGGAAGCTGTGGTCCTCGGCCGAAGTGGAGAAGGGCGCGGAGTCGGATGCGAGCAAAGCCAAAGACGAGATCAAGAGACTGTCGCGCAGCTATGTAATGCCGCCTGAGAAGGGGGCCCGCGTGAAGGTGCTGACGAAGCTGATAAAGACCGAGGCGAGACAGGCCGGTGTTCTGCTGAGCGAAGCGAGAAGCACCGGGCTATCCTCGCTGGGCAGCGGCGATCGCTGGATCAAGGCCTATGGGGCGAAGATGGGTGCGACGTGCAAGTTTTCGGAAGCCGTCAGGCTCCTGGGTGAGATCGAGCAGAGCAATCCCTATCTTGCCGTGTCGGCGTTCGATGTTTCGGCAGAGGGCATGAAGGGCGGGAACGTCAAAACCGAGGTCGCGCTGCAGATACCCGTATGGTCGTACCCGGACCGGGTCGAGAAGCTGCTTGGCGAGATACCGGCGATCGGGAAGAAGAAACCCGAACCCAAGAAGAAGCCCGAGCCCAAGAAAGCGTCCAAGCCAAAGCCGCCCGCGAAGCCGGAGAAGAAGCCCGAGCCCAAGCCCAAGCCGAAACCCAAACCAAAGACCGCGGTTGCCACCACGTCGTCCGGGCCGCCATCGTGGCCCAAGCTGCCTCTCAAGGGGGTCAGCAGGGGAGCAGGCGGCAAGTACATTGCGATCATTGACGGCGCCGGCCCCGTATCCGCCGGGGATGAGGTGAGGGCCCTGAAGGCGGGGTATATCTTCACGTGGCGTATTGATGCCGTCAATGCCGACGGCAGTATCAAGTGCACGCGGCTGGGTACGAAGAAGAAGTAGGAGGGTGCCTAAGGGGTGCGGCCCGTTTCAGGCGGCGCCCTTCGGCAGGCTCAGAGACTTTGTCAAGATCGCCGCGCGCGTTGATGGGCCAGTCCTTGACGGGAAGCACGGTGATGTCGTCGACGCAGGCTTCGCCGATCCTGTTGCCCCAGATCACCATGGTGTGTTCCGACATGCCGGACTTGTCCGACGGGTGGGATGGGAGTGGTGTGGGCTTGCCGTGTGGACAAAAGTGGTCTATGTTTGGTGGCTATGAAAAAACCAAATATCATATTGATAAATTGTGATGACCTCGGATACGGCGATCTTGGATGCTACGGGTCGCCCGTGAACAAGACTCCCGCTCTCGACCGGCTGGCGGCGGAGGGCGTTCGATTCACCGATTTCTACATGGCCGCGCCGGTCTGCTCGCCGTCGCGCGGAGCGATGATGACCGGGTGTTATCCACGGCGGATTGGGTTTGGCAGCTTCGAAGACAGGTGGGTTCTGTTCCCGGGCCAGCCTGTCGGGCTGAGCCCGGACGAGATCACGATGGCCCGGCTGCTCAAGGACCAGGGCTACGCCACGATGCACGTGGGGAAGTGGCACTGTGGCGACCAGCCGGAGTTCATGCCGGTCAGGCACGGGTTCGACAGGTACTACGGCCTGCCCTACAGCAACGATATGGGTGTTCAGAAGGGGCGCGAGGACTATCCACCGTTGCCGCTCATCGACGGCGAGGAGGTGATCCAGGAACAGCCGGACCAGGCTTCTCTTACGGAGCGCTACGTGGAACAGTGTGTTCGCTTCATGCGGGAGAACAGGGATGGCTCGTTTTTCCTGTACTTCGGGCACATGTACGTACACCTGCCGCTGTACGCGCCGGAGCGGTTCATGGAACAGTCGGAGAACGGAGTGTACGGCGCGGCGGTCGAGTGCATTGACTGGGCCACGGGTGTGTTGATGGACGAGCTCAGGGAGCTGGGGCTCGACGAGAATACGCTAGTCATGTTTACGTCGGACAACGGCAGCAACGCCCGCAACGGTGCGAGCAACTTGCCGCTGCGCGGCACCAAGGGCACGACATGGGAAGGCGGGATGCGCGTGCCGTTCATCGCACGATGGCCCGGGAAGATCCAGCCGGGGACGACGTGCGGCGAGCTGGCGACCTCGATGGACCTGTTGCCGACGCTGACGCACCTGGCCGGGGGCGAGGTGCCGACGGATCGCATCATTGACGGGAAGGACATCGCGACACTGGTGTTGGGCGAGGACGGTGCGCAGAGCCCGCACGAGGCGTTCTTCTACTACTTTACGGATGCGCTTGAAGCGGTGCGCTACGGAAGATGGAAACTGTACGTTAACAGGCACGGCAAGGGCAGGAAGCCCGAGCCGGTATGCGAGCTGTATGACTTGGCGGCGGACGTCGGCGAGACGACGAACGTCGCTGAGGCGAACCCGGAAGTCGTTAAGGAATTGACCGTGCGGGTGGAGAAGTGTCGCGAGGACCTGGGGGATTCAGCTACGGGGGCGGAAGGCGCGAACTGCCGGCCGGTGGGCCGCGTGGAGAACCCGGACACGCTGACGCACCAGGACCCGGATCACCCGTACATCGTTGCGATGTACGATATGCGTCACACCGATTAGAAGAATGAGAGTTGGTACTTGCGCATTTCGGGACCGGCGATCCAGGCACGTTTGTCATTGGTCAGTCCCCGCCAATTGAAGCCAAGCGAGTTGCTGTTGTTGACCTTGGCCGTCTTGATAGTCCACTTGAGTTGCTTCCAGCCGTCCTCGGCGGTGACGGTGGCGAAGGGCGATCAAACACGTGCCTTCTCGTTGTTGCCGGCGGTGTAGGCGCGAATCTAGATACTATTCTCCACCTTGATCTTCAGGTTCGTTGCAGCGGGTATAGACGTTCTTGACAGTGTTGATGTTCCCACGGAATCCGCTGCTCGTGTGTAAACCCCGTGCAACTGGGCGCCGGTTTACGGCTTGTATGCGAGGCGGGTTGCCGTAAGATGGCCCGGTTGTCGAGAAGGGCTTCTGGAGAAGATAATGAAAAGAGAGCTTATCAAGCACGTGTTCAAGCGTGGCGATTTCGGATCGGTCGTGAAGGTGGGAGGCTGGGTCAAGACGCGGCGGGACTCGAAGGGCGGGTTCTCGTTCCTGGCGCTGAATGACGGTTCGTGTTTCACGGACCTGCAGGTGGTGGCCGATGGCGATCTGCCGAACTATGAATCAGAGATCAAGCAGCTACACACCGGAAGCTGCGTGAGCGTTGAGGGCGAGATCGTCGAGTCGCCGGGGAAGGGCCAGTCGGTGGAGCTGAAAGCGAAAGCAGTTACGGTGTACGGGTTCGCGGACCCCGAGGAGTACCCACTGCAGAAGAAAAAGATATCGTTCGAGCGGCTCCGCGAGATCGCGCACCTGCGGCCGAGGACGAACACGTTCGGGGCAGTTGCGCGTGTTCGCAACGCGTTGGCCTACGCGACGCACCGATTCTTCCAGGAGCGCGATTTCCACTACGTGCACACGCCGATCATCACGGCAAGCGATTGCGAGGGCGCGGGCGAGATGTTCCAGGTGACGACGCTCGACGTGAAGGACGTGCCGAGGAACGAGAAAGGGCAGGTGGACTACGGGCAGGATTTCTTCGGCAAGCCCGCGTTCCTCACTGTGAGCGGCCAGCTCGAGGGGGAAACCTACGCGTGTGGCCTGGGTAGAATCTACACGTTCGGTCCCACTTTCAGGGCGGAGAACTCCAACACGCGCCGGCATCTTTCGGAGTTCTGGATGATAGAGCCGGAGATGGCGTTCGCAGATCTCCAGGACGACGCGGATCTCGCGGAGGAGTATCTGAAGTACCTGTTCAGGTACTTGCTGGACAATTGCGGGGATGACCTGGCGTTCTTCAACAAGAGGATCGACGACTCGCTGCTCGAGACGCTGGAGCACGTGGCGGAGAGTGCGTTTCGGCGGCTGCCGTACGGCGAGGCGATGGAACTGCTGGCCGGGTCGGGCAAGAAGTTCGAGTTCCCGGTGGGGTGGGGCGAGGACTTGCAGTCGGAGCACGAGCGTTATCTCACCGAGGAGAAGTTCAAGCAGCCGGTCATCGTGACCGACTTCCCGGACGCGATAAAGCCGTTCTACATGCGGGCGAACGATGATGGCAAGACCGTGGCGGCGATGGACGTGCTGATCCCGAAGGTCGGCGAGATCATAGGCGGCAGCCAGCGCGAGGAACGTTTGGACGTGCTGGAGGAACGGTTCAAGTCGAAGGGGTTGGACGAGCAGGAGTACTGGTGGTTCCTGGACCTGCGGCGGTTTGGAACGGTTCCGCATGCGGGGTTCGGGCTGGGGTTTGAGCGGGTGGTGCAGTTCTGCACGGGCATGCACAACATACGGGATGTGATCCCGTTCCCGCGCACCCCGCGCAACGCGGAATTCTGAAGCGAGGAGAACACCATGAGTGGTGATATGACATGGTTCAAGGGAACGATGCCGGAGGGGTATGAGCCGGCATTGGATTTGCGGGAAACGGAGCGCGCGATCAAGTTTGTGAAAGACCGGTTCCAGGCGCTGCTCGCCGACGTCCTCAACCTCTCACGCGTTTCCGCGCCCATCGCGGTGCTCAGCGATACGGGGATCAACGATCACCTGGACGGTATCCAGAAGCCCGTCTGCCTGGAGGTGAAGGAGCTGGGCGAGACGGCGGAGATCGTGCAGTCACTGGCCAAGTGGAAGCGGGCCGCGCTGGGCGACTACGGATTCGAGCGTGGTGAAGGGCTCTACACCGACATGAACGCGATACGGCCGGACGAGTCGGTCGGGAATCTTCACTCCATCTACGTTGACCAGTGGGACTGGGAGGTGGTGATTTCCGAGAAGGAAAGAACCGTCGAATGCCTGCAAGCGGTTGTGCGCAGGATTTACGGCGCGATCCGGGCGCTTGAGGCGCAGGTATGCGCCGGTTGGGAGATGCTCGGCGGCCCGTTTCTGCCCGAGGACATCACGTTTATTCACAGCCAGGACCTCGAGGACCGGTATCCCGACCTGGACCCGCGAGAGCGCGAGAACAGGATATGCGAGGAGGCGGGAGCCGTATTCGTTATCGGGATCGGGGCGGGACTTGCGTCGGGCCGGCCCCACGACGCGCGCGCCGCGGATTACGATGACTGGGTCACGATCTCGGAAACGGGCAAGCCCGGACTCAACGGTGATATACTGGTATGGTACCCGGTCCTGAGCCGTGCCTTGGAGCTGTCCTCCATGGGCATCCGTGTGGATGCGGAGTCGTTGCGGAAGCAGCTGGAGCTGCATGGCGAGCAGCGGCGGCTGGAGCAGCCGTTTCACAAAGGCGTCTTGAGCGGCAAGCTGCCTCTGACGATAGGCGGCGGCATCGGTCAATCGCGGCTTTGCATGTTGATGCTTCGCAAGGTGCACGTGGGTGAGGTGCAGGCCGGCGTCTGGTCGGACCGGATGCGGGCGGAGTGCGCGGCACGTGGGGTCCGCCTGCTATAGTATGACCGAACACTCATTTCCCGTGGACGTTCACGGTCGGCGGATTACGGACCGCGGCTTGCGGCGCGGGCTGCGCGTCAGCGTGGTAGCCGGTGCGCTCGGTGTCGCCTGGTGGACGATGGTCCAGGGCATGCCGTTGAAAATGCTCATGGAGGCGCTGGGCGCCAGCGGTGTGGTCATCGGTCTTGTTACCACGGTCATGCAGGTGGCGCTGGTGG
>Ga0272442_10002952_pt1 | contig 24139 bp, 23 predicted proteins | sample SSMForm2O_FD_200262 | JGI IMG/M metagenome (GOLD analysis project Ga0272442, IMG submission 200262) | Marine sediment archaeal communities from Little Sippewissett salt marsh, Falmouth, MA, United States - SSM-Form-2O | ecosystem: Environmental > Aquatic > Marine > Wetlands > Sediment ...
ATAAAACTAGCGACTATTCTGATTTACTTATTTACAAAATAGATGAACAAGGAAACGAGATGTGGAGAACTACTTATGATATTAGATATGCAGAACGATTAAACTATGGGGCACAAGATATTGATGGTGGATACATTTTTACAGGTGTAACTACTTCAAAAGGAAGTCGTGGTGATGTATTAATTGTTAAGCTAGATGAAAATGGAAATTTAGAATGGAATTCAACTTTCGGTGATAATAAATCAGAATCTGGATTTGCAATATTTACTGTTGAAGACTCAGGCTATCTTGTTTTTGCTCAAACAAGAACCTTAGATGACTTAGGTGACATCTGGATTTTAAAAATATCAAGAACTGGTACAATACAATGGGAACAAACAATAACTAATAGTCCTCCTGCAAAATGTAAAGAAGTTAAAAAAACCAATGGTGGGAAATATATTATTACAGGTGTAAAAGATTCTAAACCCTGGCTTATAAAAATAGATACTCAAGGAACAATTATATGGGAAAAAACCTATAATATAAATGGTTATAGTAAATCAGTAGTACAAACCTCAGATGGTAGATATGCCATAGCTGGAGGAATCAGAAATCAGAACAAGCCCGCTGACCCTTTTTTATTGATAACAGATGAAAATGGAAACCTTCTATCTGAAGTTGAATATGAAAAAAACAAGGATGGAGTTGAAATACTATCAAGTATAGATTGTATAGATAAAACAAGTGATGGCGGATTTATAATATTTACACAATGTGAGACAGGATATGTTGGAGCATATGATTGGTTGTTGATAAAAACTGATTCTGAAGGAAATGAAATTTGGAGAAGACCCTTTGAGGCATTAATAAACCTTGGATGTTCAAATGATTACTCTTATCAATGTCAATCAACAAGTGATAATGGTATTATTATGTTAGGAATTACTAACGATTATGATTACAAAGAAATTATTTGGATAGTAAAAACAGATTGTAATGGGCATCTTAGTCACAAACCAAATACACCAACAATTACTGGTCCCTCTGAAGGAAAAACAAATGAAATATATGAATTTACGTTTGATGCAGGTGATCCAGATAGTGATCAAATTTTTTATAGAGTTCACTTTGGGTTTAGTAATTATACAAACGATGAGTGGGTCGGTCCATTTGATTCAGATGAAGAGATAACAATCTCTAATGATTGGGCACGTAAAGGTACATATACGATAAAACTGACTCTTTATGATGATACACTTGAATATAGTGAAACAGCAACTAAAGAAATAACTATAAAACAGGGTAAATCCAAAGACATTCAGTTTTCAAGTTTCTTAGAAAAGATACTACAAAACTTTCCATTACTCTACAATCTTATAAATCTAAAATAATTTTTTTTATTTTTTAAATATCTTTTTAAGGTACTCAAGAGAAGCATTAGTTTTAAAACCAGTTGGTTCAAAATGAGTGTTGTAAATTTTATAACCCTCTTTTTCTAACAAATTAAAAAGAACCTTTTTTTTTGGTGAAGATGTTTTATAAAAAGAAGAAAGACTATCAGTTGTATAAAAAAAATTAGGGGCAACAGCTTCTTCTTCTAAAAGCTCAAGTAGTTTCCAAATATTATTTTTACAACCAAGTTTTTTATCTGTAACTATCGGTCTAATATCTCTAAACATTTTTTTAAAATGGATTTTATCCATCCATAAAGGACCAACACTTTTGTTTGGTTTTTCAAAACCTATTTTTTCATCAGAATCTACTAAACCGACTTTACTAATAGAATCATTAGCACGGCTTACACTATCAAAAACACGTACATAACATCTAAAATAATGATCAGTTGTATAAGATAAAAGAGGAAGAATCCCTTTATCATAACGTGAAGCTGTCCTTGTGATACACCCTAGAAGAATCCTTATGCCAACTTCTTTCATACAAACAGAGTGAAAAGGAATTGCGTCATATCTTCTCCTACATACTTTTGGATAAACACCACAAAGAGTTGCGGTATCTGTAGCGGTACAGGAAATCACACCGTTATTTTTAATGCTACGCAATGCTGAATCAAAAAAATATACTGGACTTCCAAAAGGATCAATGTCGATATAATCAAATTTCTCCTGTGAAAGAATGCTATTAAGATTATTGTTTAATGGCTCTACATTTTCTAAATTATTTTTTTCAATATTTTTTTTGATAAGATTAAATGCTTTTTCATCCCAATCGTTAACAAAAACCTCAAAATTACCATTTATCTCATTTGCAAAACGTATACCACGAATACCCGATGAAGCAAGACCATCTAAAATCTTCAAAGATTTCTTACTGTTATCTACAAGCCATTGTAAAAAAACAACAGACAGATCACGATTCAACTCCATACTTGGGTTATAAAAAGGAAAACCTTTCTCTTTAGATCCTGGACCTTTTTTCTTATCTTTATTTTTATAAGCAAAAAATTCTGTAGAACCCTCAATAATATTTTCTAAAAAATTTTTATTATTCATAATTAAAACAAAGGTGGTAGTTTTTCTTCCATAATCTTTTCGATCTTATAAGGAAGTAGATTGCGATTAACTGGGGTAACCTCTAAAATTCTGATATCATCACGACGTCTTACATCCTGTAGAAGAGGAGTTCTTGATTTTTTATGGAGTGTAACCATTATAGGCTTATCAGAATCCAAAGCCTCAATTACAACATCGCAGAATTTTTCAGAAAGCATCTCCATTTTACCGATCTCATCGATTATTATGATGTTTACATCTTCATCGTTAATAGCTTTTTCAACAGCAGGAACCCCGACTCTTTCAAGTGCTTCAATATCTACACCATACTTACCAACACTTTCTCTATGTTCAAAATCAGCATGAGCAAAAACCGCTTTTTCTCCTGTCTCCCAGTCCTGTACATAAAAACCAACCCGTTTTTTCTTCTTTAAAACAGGTTCTGTGATCATACCTTGTACTACATAACCATGGTCCTCAAGGGATTTAACAATCTTTCTTAGAGTACTAGTTTTTCCGACACCGGGCATTCCAGTGATACCAATTTTTGGAATATCGTCCATAGTAGCGACATGTAATGCATTTTTTGTTTAGAAACCTTTTCGTTGTTTTTTTGCATTAAAAAACCTAAAAATCGGACCGCCAACAGAATAGATAAGTATAGCTGTAAGTAACAGAAGGGGGGCAATATTATAAAAATAGCTACCAAGAATAATACATAAAAAAATTAGGATAGCTGCAGAAATATTAACATAGAAATTTGGTTTTAGAAATTCAATAGTAGATGCCATAGCAGCACCAATAATTATAACAGTTGGTAGAATCAATATAAAATCAATTTCTAAATATGCTAAAATAAGGATAATTATAGTGCTAGCCGAAGCAGGAAGCCCTACAAACAATTTTTTTTCTTTCATAACATTAAAAGAAGCAAGACGCACAAAACCAAAGAAGACAAATAACAATAATGCAAATAATAAATAGATTATTCTAAAAATATTACCTGAGACCAATGAAGTGTTAATATATACAAAATAAACAAAAACAGATGGTGCAATAACCATAGTAGTCATATCAGCCATAGATTCCAGGTATTCGCCGATATTACTTTTACTAAATCTTCTTGCGATTATGCCATCAAGACCATCTGCTAAAAGACCAAGTAAAATAAAACTAAAGGATATATGAATCTTCAAATTAAAATCATCAAAAAAACCTGAGAAAAGAACAAGAATTGAAAAAAAACCAAATAATGCATTAGTTAAAGATATAAAATCTGCAAATGATAAAAGCTTAATCATTGATTTCTGCAATTGAATCCTTTCCTGCAATCACTCTATCTTTTTTTTCTACTAAAACTTTTTTAATACTTTTTTTAGGTAGATATATATCAACCCTTGAACCAAGACGGATAATTCCAATACGTTCACCTTTTTTTCTTTTATCGTTCTTTTTTATGTAGGGTACAATCCTTCTGGCAAGGGTTCCAGCGATTAAAACAATTTTATATATACCAATTCTAGAATCAACAATCATTATTACTCTCTCGTTTCTCTCTGATTCTTTTTTAAAAGCTGGTAGATGAAAGCCGTGTTTATGCTCCGTTTTTATTATTTCACCATCAAAAGGCATTCGGTTAACATGGACGTTATGAACATTCATAAAAGTAGAGATAAGAATACTTTTACCAACATCTTTATCTGTTAATTCTGAAATTTCTCTAATTTTCCCATCGGCAACTGCAACTATACCCTTTCCAATAGTTCTCTCCGGATCTCTAAAAAACATAACAAAAAAAACAGTTAGTAAAAACAAAAAAATACTAACTAAAAATAAAACATAAAAAACATCTGAAGTAAATAAAAAAAGTGATAAAATAAAAAATATAAGACCTGATAAAAGAGAACTAAGAATCCATGATTTTGAACCTTTTGCAAGTTTCATACTATTTTTTACTCCAAATCTTTTTAAAAAATCTTTCCAAGGGCCCATCACGCTTGTATAAGTCAGTAAGACAAAATATTTCATCCAAAATTTCAGGGATTAGTTTAATCAAAATAAATAACAAAACAATCAGACTTATAAGAGCCCCTACTTTTGATATAACATTATGTGCCCAAAAAAAATCAGTTATATTTCTTCCTACAAGAAAGGCCACCATTGCATTTCTAAGCAAGTTTAGAATGAATATAGGTATAACAGTTATTATTAATCCTATTGCCCTTCGTTTTATACTGATTTTTGGTAAAGCACCAATCATTCCAACAAAAATTACCATAGCTTGAATTGCAGTACAAGCAAATATAATTGTGACAACATAGTTACCATCAAGAGAAATATTTGCACCTTTTACTGTGGCATTACCTATTATTTTATCTAAAATCCATGTACTTTGTTCTGCCACGCGTTCAATCATCCATTCTTTTAAATTAATATTCCAGGGGGCAAATGCTATTCTTTCAATCCCAAAATAAATGATACCTGCTAAAGCTGAAGCACCTGCTATCCAATTCAGACAACTTATGTTTTCATTTCTTTTTATTGAAAGCCATTCGTGATAGGCAATATAAAATAAGACAAAGACACCTAATATACATAATACAGCGTTAAAAATATCATTACCCTCCCCAAAATAAAGATGAGCAGGTTGAGTGGCCCAATAAAAAGCAAACACAATCCATCCAGAAATTTTTAACCAACCAGAATAAGAACTATTTCTTAAAATAAAACCAATCAAGAGAAGAATTAAACCCAGAAACAAAGGTATTTGCAAAAGAGAGGTCACTAAGCTATCTGAAGCAGGGTATGGGTTGATAAAATATCCAATAATAAGCATCAAAGCTGGGATGGTTATGAATAAAAAAGCTATGTTTTGATCCTCTGTATACTTATGTTCAACCATGGTTTTTTCTTAATATAAATAAATAGTATAATAGGGTTGTTATTTTCCCCAATAAGAAGAGTTAACATTCTCTTTAACTAGTAGTTTTAAAAACGCTTTAATCAACCTAAAATCCTTACGGATAAAAGCCTGGATAATCTGATCAGCAAAATACTTTGATCTGACATAAAACTCTTTATGTGCTCTTTGAGCAAACTCGTCAATTTCTTCTTTTTTAAAGTTACCAAGCCCTCTTCTAGAATCAGCAAAAACTAGATACTCATCCCTAGTAATTTTACCATCTTTTATAGCTTCTTCCCACAAAGGTGAACCTGCACCATATTCTAGAACAAAAAAGGCAACAAGATCCAAAGGAAGATTTTTTGCTAAATTAATAGAATCCATGAAATGTTTCTCTGTTTCGATAGGTGCACCAAGAATAAAAGTACCATAAGTATAAAAACCTAATTTCCTACTCATATGAACTGCTTTTTTAATTTGTTTAACTGTAGTTTTTTTATTATAAAAATCAAGAATCTCCTGGTTTCCAGCATCTATTCCAAAAGCAATCACCTTAAAACCAGCTTTTTTCATCTTGGAATAAAGTTTTTCATCAGCAGAATTAACTCTAGCCTCGGCCCACATCTCAATATCAATATCTTCACTGATTATCATATCCATCATTTTATGGGCTCTTTTTTTATCAGCAAGAAAATTATCATCAACAAACAAAACAGTATCATAACCCTGATTTGAAATCTCTTTCAACTCTTCAACAACGTTTTCTGCAGAACGCATTCTAAACTTGTTCATCCCAAAAAAATTACGTTGACAGAAACGACATTTCATCGGACAACCCCTACTTGAAAGAACTGATGTAGCTTTTCCCTTGGCAACCTTTGATCCAAAAAGATGACCATAATCATAGTCTTTTATTAGATTGCGGTTGGGAAATAATAAATCATCAAGATTTTTTACTATCTCTGCTGGTTTTCCTTTTTTGATTTTATCTTTTTCAAAAAAATATGCTCCCTCAACATTTTTAAAACTGTTTTTTCCTTCTAAGGCATCAGCTAGTTTTAAAATTCCAACCTCGCCTTCACCTTCAACTGCAACATCAGCCTTACTTTCTTTCAAAGATTTTTTAGGATAAATAGTTACATGAGGTCCACCGATAATTAGTGGTATATCTTTATCAAAATCTTTTATAAGTTTACATATCTCAAGTGATTCATTTAGGTTAAAACCAGTTATGGAAACACCAACAGCATCAAGGTTTTTTAGAGAATTTAAAAAACTATTTTTATCAAATTGTTCAGCCCAAAAATCTGTAACACTAGTTTTATGTCCCTTGTTTTCTAAAATGGATGCAAGATACAAAACACCTAAAGGTGGTGCAAAAGGATCACCTGGCATATGCTGCATACCTGTAGCCCATGTACCACCAGGGTAAATAAGTTTAAATTTCATAGATTACAACATAATAAACAACCAATTATTTAAAAAAATAGTTAAAAAAAATAAGAAAAAAATTTGTTTTAATAACTACAAACCAATCATGTTAACTATTGTTTGTAATCCAAACTGTCTATCCCACATTATTAGTATTAAACCAACCAAAGCAAGAAGAGTGATCCATACCCAGTATGTGTAAACAATCTGATCGATTTTCAAACGAGCTACGGCAACACGGATAAGAGTTACAGAAAATAGTATCACAAGAAATATTTTTACTAGATAAAATATGATATCAACACCCATTGCAGGTATAGTCCCAGCGCTCATATTCAAAAACGATGAAATATTCCACGGGAAAAACAATGCGACAACAAGACTTGCCATGACAATAGTTTTTACTCCATCAGCTAAATAAAATAAACCAAGGTTTCTACCGCTGTATTCAGTAAATAATCCCCCTGCGATCTCTGTTTCTGCTTCAGGTGCATCAAAAGGTATTTTTGAAAGTTCAGCGGGTGTAACAATTACTAGTGTGAAAAGTAAGATAATTGTTCCTATAAAACCAAGAATTCCAACCTGGCTCCAAATAGGATAGGATGTTATAACAGCCATGCTAAATACGTTTTCAAGTCCAAGTCCTACTCCCGTATTACCTAGAATCCAAGCAAAAGTAATAATTATAATAGCAAGTGGAAACTCATATGCTATCATTGTAGCCATTTCTCTTTGTGATCCAACTGTTGCATAGGGTGAACCTGAAGAAAAACCACCGATAACCATTGCAAGAGAGGGTATAATCAATAGATATAAAATGAGAATTAAATCACCATAACCTGATGCAATAGGATCAAAACCCCCTATTGGTAAATAAAGTAGGATAGTAATTGCAGCAATAAGACCCGCTATAGGTGCTAGATTAAAAACCCAGGGTATAGCATTTTCAGGGACAATATTTTCTTTTGAAAAAAGCTTTCTAACGTCTCTAAAAGGCTGGATTATAGGTGGACCTATTCTCCCCTGCATATGAGCTGAGATTTTCCTGTCGATACCTTTGTAGAGTAGGCCAAATACTATTCCAAATAAAGCAAGACATATTGTACCAAATATTATAGTTATAGCTGGCAGTAAAACTCCTTCTAAGTTCATCTTTAGATCACCCCAAAAATCAAGAATAAAATACCCATTATTATTACAAACCATAGCACATAATCAGATACATTTCCTGTATGCATTTTATCAAAGAAATTATAGACTGATTTGAGAGACTCGGTAAAACCCCAATAAACATTATTTGCTTTAACATGCATTTTATCTTTTTCATACTCAGGGTTTCCTGATAAAAACGCTTGGGTTTGATCAGTACCTTTCTTGTATTCTCTCTTTCCAAAACCCCTTAAAATATATATAATCAAAAACGCTATGACTAACGCTGTAAGCCATACAAGAGGATTCCAGAATCCACTACCTGTTTCAAATGTACTAATTATCTGATCCAGCATTTTTATACACCTCCCAATATAGCAGAAATATACTCACTTGAATTTAATAGAGCATTTTTTGCAGGCTCAACAATATTAGTTATTACAAATTCAGGGAAAAGTCCGAAGAATATTATGAGTGCTGCAAGAATTCCCATTGCAATAAGCATACTTCTTGGTACTTCTTTTACATTCTTTATACTAGATATTTCAGGTCCAAGAAATGCGGAATGAAACACTTTTACAAAAACTGCAAGAAGCATTATACTACATAGTATTGCCACGATTGCAAGAACAGGATTAACCTGATACGTTGATTGATATATAATTAACTTTGATGCAAAACCATTCATAGGCGGAAGACCAGATACAGCAAAAAGACCTATTAAAAAGAAAACTGTTGTATATTTCATTTTTCTAGATAGACCCCCAAGTTTGTTTAAACTAGTTTCTTTAGTGGCATAATAAACTGCTCCCGCGACCAAAAATAAGAGTCCAATATCAAGCGCGTCATTAATCATATGAAAGATACCGCCAGTTAAAGCCATTTTACCATGTTCTGCCATAGTAACTGTTGTAGTTCCTGTTGGAATAAAATATGTTGAGATAGCAGATCCAACAGCTAGAATCATGTAACCAATTTCTGCAACAGCTGCATAACCAATCATACGTTTGAAATTATTTGATTTAAGAGCCATGAAAACCCCAATAATCATGGTTAGTACTGCAAGAACAACGATAAATACGCCAATAATTAGGCTAGGTGTTACAGCAAAATCTCCAAATGAACGTAAAATTGTCAAAAACTGTTTACCATAAATTGTAAAAACTACTCTAAAGACACCATAAAGGCTAGCTAGAGTTGTACCGACAATTACAACAGTAACAGGGGAAGGTGCCCCACTATATGCATCTGGAAGCCACATGTGCATAGGTGCAATTGCTGCTTTCATAGTGAGAGCTGCAATTAAAACTACTAACGCTATTTTATCTAGAAAACCAAAACCAATACTATTTGCAATAACTGCCATGTTAAGCGCGTTATATTGTCCATAAAAAATGGCTATAGCAAATAAAACCATTAAAGCACCGATACTACTGATCACAATATACTTGAATGCAGCTTGTACAGAGTTTTTCTTGTTTGTCCAAAAAGCAACAAGAGCTGCTGAAGAAATAGAAGTAATTTCCAAAAATACAAAGAAGTTAAACATATCGCCAGTAAGAACCATACCTAGTATCCCAGCGGTCATTAGTAAAATTAATGTGTAATATTTACTCTGTCCTGTTTCTTCTTTTGCAAAACCCCAGGAGTAAATAACTGCAACAATAGGTAAAATCACAGCTATAAGAGCCATAAAAGCGCTCATACCATCTACTTCAAAAAAGATTCTCACAACTGGATTTACACTCGGATTTTCCGCTCCAAAACAATATGTTTTAATTCCATTTGTAAAAACTTCGTTTACGAGGATTACCGCAAAAAAGCCAGTTAAAAGTGTAATAAAAATTACAAAAACATTTCTTAACTTATCGTTTATCATACCAACTAGAGGTGTTAGAAAAGCACCAAACAAGGGTACTGCCACGATAAGTGCGGGTGAATGATTTACAAGAATAGATAGAATATCATTCATTCTTCATCACCTCTTATTTTACTAGCGTCAAGAGTATTATAATGTCTATAGATGTGAACAATAAAAGAAATCATTAAAGCAAGAACCGCTACACCAATAACAATACTAGTTAGTGTCAAAGCCTGGGGAACAGGAAGGCTCATAAGACCACCTGGTGAACTAGTATAAATTGGTGCGATACTATTTTCTCTATAACCAAGGGTTATAAGAAACAGGTTTACACCGCTTTCAATGATTGTTATACCAATAACAATTTTTATAAGATTACGTTTGAAAACAACAGCAAAAAGTCCCACTAGAACTAAACCAATAACTGCAATATATGGAACTGGATTAGCTAACGGTATCATTTCTCGTTACCTCCCATCTTAGTAGTAGCATAAGCCATAACTAGAACTATAGCAAATAGACCTGCAACAACTTTCAGTCCTACAGCAAAGTTCATAATAGGAAGAGTACCAGCTGAATTTAGGATTCCAACAGTTGAACCTCCAGTTGGAACGATATTAAAAATTAGGTTACTATCGAAAAGAAAATTATTGAAAAAAACTCCTGCAAATAAAAGACCAAGTATAGCTGTACCAATAAACACTATTGCTCCTGTGCTCTCAAGCGTGGATAAATGTTTTTCTTTTACTTTACCCATAGTCCACACCGAACCATAGGCAACAAGAATCATAGCTGCACCAGATGCAACAATAGCACCACCTTGAAAACCACCACCAGGAGTAAGATGACCATGAGCAATAATGTAAAGACCATAAATCATTACAAAAGGAAAAGCGAGACTTGCGATTGTTTTAACAATTTTGCTCATTCCACTCATTTTTTAAGCCTCCTAAAAACAAGTATTACTCCTGCTACAGCAGTAAACAATACAGTTGCTTCACCAAGAGTATCAAAACCTCTGTAGTCAAATACAACACCAGTAACAGCATTATTTGCACCGGTTTCTGTTTGAGAATTATCTATTATACGATCATCCATCTCAGGTTGATTATTATCATCAAATATTCCAAATGGATGCATCATAAGGGCTGTAAAAAAGAGAAAAACAGCAACTATTGTAAAAAATATTACTGCAGCAAAATTTCTCTTACTCATATCTATGCCTCCTCCATTCTCTTAGTGTTTTTAATTCCAATCACTAGGATAATTGTAGTTAGACACGCACCAACTCCTGCTTCAGCGATAGCTACATCCGGTGCTTGAAGTATGTAAAACTCAAGTGACAAAAGAAGACTCATAGCGGCAACTGCTATTGCTGCTGCAATCAAGTCTTTTAGCCATACAGCAAAAATTGAAGTGATAACAATTAAGATAGGCAGTACTACATGGACAACTGTCATAAGGGTCTCTAAAACCATTTTATTTTTCCTCCTTTTTGGTTTTAGTTTCTTTTTTCTTAGAAAAAGTTTTATCTAAATGATCAACCACCGCACCGACTGGTTTTACACCACTTCTATGTGCAGCACGTGCTATAGCATGGGCTCCTGTTGGATTTGTAAGAAGTATTGCGACTAACGCGATACCTGTATGAAAAGCAAGATTTATACCTTCACCAGTTCCAAAATACCACATTCTAAGACCAAGCAAGATCACAGATCCACAAATAAAAATTGAACCAAAGGTAGTACATTTTGTACCAGCATGAAGCCTTGTATATACATCTGGAAAACGAATAAGTCCGATTCCTGCAATTATATTAAAAAACACGCCTATCCCAAGGAATATATAAACTAGTGTATCAATGATAGAAAACATTTCTAAAAGTCACCTCCCTCCAGATACTTTGCAATAAACAAAGTAGAAATAAACGAAAGAAGAGCATAAACAATTGCTACATCAATATAAATCACAGATTCTTTTATTACACCAAAAATAACCATACCAACAATTACTAGAGTATTGATAGTGTCAAGACCAACAATTCTATCAGGTGCTGTAGGTCCTTTTACAACTCGTATTATAGCAAGCACAACTGGGATAAACAAAAAAGCAAGAATCCATAAATATGAGTTAATAAGTGCATCAGATATCTCAATCATTCGGCAACCCTCCTAACCCATTTAGGAAAACCAGCACAAACATATTTACAATCAACCGGCGTTTTTTTGAGGGCTTCTTCTTTTACATTGATCCAATGGATATACAAATCGTTACTATCTTCATCTATGTCAACACTGAGAGTACCAGGAGTTAAGGTTATGGAATTAGCAAGCATAGTAATTCCAAGATCAGTTTTCAAATTAGGTTTAATTTTTACTATGCCTGGTTTTATCTTACCAGTAATTACCCGGTATGCGACATCAATATTTGCCTTAGCAAGTTGAACAAAGAAAGGACCAAATAAGTATCCTAAAAATGAAAGCCATCTAACTGGGTTAGCCATTCTAAAGCTCTTTTTTACAAAGATTTTTCTTGCTACAAAACCTACCAAAACAGATAGAATCAATCCAAAAATAATTTCTTCAAGACTCCATAGAAAAACATTCAAAATAGAGCCTTCATAGGTGCTACCTGTTGTTAATAATAGGTAGGTTATAAAGCATAGTATAGTTGTGACAATAAACGCCAACATTTAATTTTTCCTCCCTAATCATACCAATTTGTGATTCAGTGTAATTCTAATGGTTTTTAAAAGGTTATGGTTTTATTTAAAGTATAAAAGCAATCTAAAAAATACTTTTTTAAAACCTCAAACATAATAAGATAATACAATATTCAGATTTAGAAAATTGGGGAGTAAATGATGAATGTTAAATTAATCGGACATACGCCGAACCCTGAAAAAATACCTGCAATGGCAGCAAAACTCACTCATAGCAAAACAAAACCAGAAAAACTTGATAAATCATCAGATAAAGAACTAAACGAAATACTTAAATATGTTTTAAATGCAGGTCATACAAGTGTTATAGAACACACGAGTTTTACTTTTGCAATAAGTGATGTAAGTAGAAGCCTTACTCATCAATTAGTTCGTCATAGAATAGCAAGTTATGCTCAACAAAGTCAGCGTTATGTAGATTTTAAAGAGCCAAACTATGTAACACCTCCAAAAATTGCAGAAAATAAGAAAATGAAAAAAGCCTATGACAAAACCATGGAAAAAATATGGGAGGAATACAATAAACTACTATCTATGGATATACCCCCAGAGGACTCGCGTTTTGTGCTTCCCAATGCTGCTTGTACAAATATAATTGTCACAATGAATGCACGTAGTCTCATGAATTTCTTTGAACTAAGATGCTGCTTGCATGCACAATGGGAGATTAGAAAACTAGCAAATAAAATGCTTTCTTTAGTAAAAAAAGTAGCTCCCACAATTTTTAAAAATGCAGGACCTGTATGTAAAACAAAAGGATATTGTCCTGAAAACAAAAAAAACTGCCCGCTTTATCCTAAGTGATAATCTATGAAAAAACCATATGTTTTTATAAACTGTGCGATGAGCCTTGATGGAAAAATCGCATCACCAGCAGGTAACCAAGTCCGTATTTCTTGTGATGAAGATATAAAAAGAATGTATAAGCTTAGAAACAAAGCAGATGCAGTTCTTGTTGGAATAAATACAGTTTTATCTGATAACCCAAAACTGACTGTAAAAAGTAAATATGTTAGAGATCCCGCTCAACCTGTAAGGATTGTTTTAGATACAAAATGTAAAACACCAGAAGATTCTCTTGTTGTAAATAATGTTTCAAAAACATATATTATAGTTGGGAAAAAATGTGAAAAGAAATACAAAAAAAATGTTGAAATAATAGAAACAAAGACAAAAAATGGGCTTATAGATCTACATGATTTTTTAAGTAAAATATATGAAAAAGATATAAGAATATTAATGGTTGAAGGTGGAAGTACTGTTATTACAAATTTTTTAAAAGAGAAACTTGTAGATGACCTATACATTTATGTTGGATCTATGTTGATAGGTGGAAAGAATTCACCGTCACTATTAAGAGATGAGATATTAAAAATAAATTTAAATCTGGTTGAAACAAAAAAAATTGGTACAGGAGTGTTACTACATTACAAAATCTGAAAATATCAAATTATTATGTGACCAAATGCTAGGAACACTTGCTAAATGGCTAAGAGTTTGTGGTTTTGATACATATTATGCAAAAAGACATATGAAAGACAAAGAACTAATTGATATCGCTAAAAAAGAGAACAGAGTTATTATTACTAGAGACAAAGAGTTAATATATGATGCAAGAAGAGAGCAGATAAAATCAATAAAAATTGAGACACATATTTTAGATGAGCAAATCAAAAAAATACTAGAAAAAATAAAATTTGATAAAAAATATGTTTTAAGTAGATGTTTGGTTTGTAATAATATATTAGATAAGATTTCCAAAAAAGAGGTTAAAGAAAAGGTCCCGGCTAAGGTCTACGAAAGCCATGAAAAATTCTTTTTTTGTTCTAAATGTGATAAAATATACTGGAAAGGCACACATTACAATAAAATGATAGAGAAAATGGAGAATTATCTATAACATTTTAACCATCTGAGCATGAGGAATACCTTTAATCCTAATAACACAACTAGGATCCACAAGACCTAGATCTATAGCACATTTTACTGTTTCCTCACCAACTAAGTTTGCAATAGTTGCATTTTCCAAAAATTTTTTGAGAGCCTTAGGTGTGATTCTCTCGCCGTCATAAAACTCCTTTCTCACATCGATTTGAAATTTGCCATCTTCAAATTTTTTACCGATAAGTTTCTCATCACATGCGCCGATGAGAAGATCATGTCCTTGTTTGTATTTTCTAATACTTATCATCTGATCATTTGTCCTTTTCAGGTGTTTTACAATCTATTGTTAGATTTTCATCTTATATATTTTTTTCTAAAAAAGGTCTAAAAAATTGTTGTTTTTATAACATGGAAAATGTAATTTTACAAAAAAACTTTTTTTTCGACAAAAATCAAAGATTTTATGGAAAAATATTTATATAGGTATCTTTGAAAAAATAAAAATATACGATTTTTTTGTATGACCGCAATAATAAAAACACATAAACTCATACCATTTGTACAAAATTTAGTTTTTCGTGGGATAGGTCTGGATGGATACAATAATTAAATCATTTTCGGAGCATGGGACTTTTGTACAGCCTGATACATTAGACTATATATTATCCCAAAAAGATCCCCACAAGTTTACAATTTTTATCGAAAATAATCTAAAAGAATATCCTCTTGTATTAACAATTGAACATATAAAGAAAATAGAAGCAATAGATAATCAAAAAAAAGAAGTTGAAGAAATAAAAGATAAAAATTTAATAGAGAAAAAAATCCAGTCAAAAATGCTATCAGAGATATACAAACAACAACTAAGACCACAACCAGAGATAGAACTTGATTATGAAGATTCAGACAAAGAAGATTTAATAGAAATACCAGAAGAAATAGAGGAAAAAACAAAGACAAAACCAATAACAATAAAAAAAGTAAAATCCTGGAAACCAGTAGCAAAAGAATACGATCCAGAAATAAAAATAATAAAAGATGTAACAGGTTTAAGTATATGTGAGGGTAACACTACAGATTTTAACAAGCTTTTCAAAGATAGATTCAACTCAGTAAAAAAAATACTAAAAAAACAAAGAAGGGAACTAGCAAACACAATACCTATAAATAGAATAAAAAAAACAGGTATGAAAGAAGTACAACTCGTAGGAATCGTAAAAGAAGTAAGAAACACAAAAAACGGTCACAGACTAATAATACTTGAAGATGAAACAGATGAAATAGCATGCATCTCATTAAGACAAAATAGAGAATCCTTTTCAATAGCCCAGGAAGTAATACTAGATGAAATAATAGGAATCAACGGAAAACTTAGTAAAAATGGTGATTTGTTAATAATAAACAGTATAGTATATCCAGATATAAGCATACAAAACGAAAAACACAAAGCAGAAATCCCAGTATACTCAGCGTTTCTATCAGATATACATATTGGAAGTAAAAAATTCATGCAGGACCAATGGAACTCTTTTATAAAATGGATAAACGGACAAATGGGAAATACAAGGCAAAGAGATGTAGCAAGTAAAATCAAATACATAGTAATACCAGGAGACGTAGTAGACGGTATAGGTATATATCCAAGCCAAGAAGAAGAACTAGAAATAAAAGATGTATACAGACAATATGAAACACTAGCAGAGCAACTTAGAAACATACCAGATCACATATCTATAATAATGCAACCAGGAAACCATGATGCAGTAAGACCAGCAGAACCCCAACCTGCTTTTGAAAAAGAAATACAAGATCTTTTCACAGATATGGATATAACTTTTGTAGGAAATCCATGCTATTTTTCACTAAACAAAGTAGAAATACTATCCTACCACGGACAAAGCCTTCTTGATTATGCAACAAACATACAACACTTAAAATACAACCAGCCGGTGGAAACAATGAAAGTAATGCTGAAAAAACATCATTTGGCACCAACCTATGGAGGATATACACCACTAGCACCAGAACACATGGACTACATGGTAATAGATAGAATACCAGATATATTTGTAACAGGGCACGTGCATCTCGCCCAAATTAGTGACTACCGTGGGGTAACATTACTAAATGCATCCAGCTGGCAGGAACAAACCACATACCAAAAAATGCTAAACTTCATACCAGACTCAGCAAAACTACCAATTGTTGATCTAAAAACAAGTAATGTTACCATGATGGATTTTAGTAACAACAAATAAAATACACAAAACTTTAAACGCTTATTTTACATTAGAATTTATTACCAAATTTTTATTGGATGGAAAAAATGGGCGGGGATTTATCAAAAGATATTGTAGCAAGTAAAGATATGCAAAACTATTTTTTAGATTTACAAAAAAACATAGATATCTGCTACAAAATATCAGAAGAAGCAAGAAAAAAAGGATTAGACCCTGAAAAAAAAGTAGAAATCCCCCAAGCAAAAGATCTAGCAAAAAGAGTAGAAGAACTAGTAGGACCAAAAAAAATATCTGAAGAAATAAGAAAAATCACTAGAGAAATCAAAAATAGGGAACTAGTCAGTATAGAAATAGCAAAAAAAATTGCAAAAAACAAAGAAAAATACAATTTTAAAACAAAAGAACAAGCATTAGAGCAAGCAATAAGAACCGGCCTTGCGATACTTACAGAAGGAGTTTTGGTAGCACCTCTAGAAGGTATAGTCGATGTAAAACTAGGAAAAAACAATGACGGAACTACATATGTAGACCTATATTTTTCAGGACCAATAAGAAGCGCAGGTGGAACAGGACAAGCAATGAGCGTACTAATCGCTGATGTAGTAAGACGAGAGATGAACATAGAAGGATACAAACCAACCAAAGGAGAAATCGAACGATACAAAGAAGAAATACCTTTATACAAAAGAGCACAACACCTACAATACACACCAAGTGTAGATGAGATAGAAAAAATAGTGTCAAACTGCCCGATATGCGTAAATGGAGAAGGAACAGAAAAAGAAGAGGTAACAGGATACAGAGATCTTCCAAGGATACAAACCAATAGACTTAGAGGAGGAGCATGCCTGGTAATAGCAGAAGGGCTATGTCTAAAAGCACCGAAGATATTAAAACACGTTAAAAAACTAAAACTAAAAGGATGGGAATTCTTAGATATATTTGTAAACAAAGAAAAAAAAACAGAGGATAAAAAAACAAATAAAATACCAGAGATAAAACCATCAAAAAAATACATCGGAGAAGTAATAGCAGGAAGACCAGTTTTTTCACATCCCTCTAGGAAAGGAGGTTTTAGACTAAGATACGGGAGAGCAAGGACCGCAGGACTTGCATCAACGGCAATAAACCCAGCTACGATGCATATTTTAGACGAGTTTATTGCAGTTGGAACACAAATAAAAACAGAAAGACCAGGTAAAGGAACAATAGGAACACCATGTGATACAATCGAAGGGCCAATAGTTTTACTACAAAACGGCGATCTTGTACAAATAGATAAGATAGATCAACTAAAAAAAGCAGAAATTAAAAAAATAATAGACTTGGGAGAAATACTAATCCCATTCGGTGAATTTATAGAAAATAACTCTCTTTTACCTGATTCAAGCTATGTATATGAATGGTGGGTACAAGAACTAGAAAAAAAACTAAACCTACTACCAGAGAAAAACACATTTGAAAACATTAAAAAAGCAGATGAAAAAACAAAAGAAATAATAAAAAAAGAACAAAAAAAAGATATAAATCTAGAAAAACCAACATGGGAAGAAGCAATATTTTTATCAAAAAAATATAAAATTCCACTTCACCCTTACTATAATCTATTCTGGCATGATATAAACCTAGAAGATTTAAAAAAATTAAGAGAATATATAAAGAATAAAGGAGAGATAGAAAAAGAAAAACTCATCATACCAGATGATAAAGATATCAAAAATATTCTTATATACCTAGGAGCACTACACAAAAAAAGAGAAGAAAAACTAATTTTTGAAAGATACACAAAACCTTTGATAATATGCTTGGGACTTGATGTAAAAGAAAAAAAAATAGTTGAAAAAAACAAAATAAAAAACCTAAAAAAAGAAGAAAATATAATACAAACAATATCAGACTTATCAGGCATACAAATCAAGCCAAGAGCTCCATTTAGAATAGGTACAAGAATGGGTCGGCCAGAAAAAGCAGCAGAACGAAAAATGCGTCCGCCACCACATGTACTATTTCCAGTTGGTAATTATGGTGGAAACCAGCGATTACTTGGAAAAGCAGCAGAAAAAAATAAGATAGAAGTGGAAGCAGGAACAAGGATATGTCCAAACTGTAAAAAAAAGACATATAAAATAACATGTGACTGCGGGACACATACAAGAATACAAAAAGGAAAAATAGAAACACATGACATAAACTTGAGTCAAGATATAATAAAAGCAAAAAATAAAATAAAAGAAAGAAGGATTCCCGAAACAATAAAAGGAGTAATAGGAACAATATCAAAACACAAAACACCAGAACCACTGGAAAAAGGAATACTAAGAGCAAAACATGGTGTATATGTTTTTAAGGATGGAACAACACGTTTTGATATGACAGATGCACCGCTTACACATTTCAGACCAAAAGAGATAGGGACCACAATTGAAAGGTTAAAAGAACTAGGATACACAAAAGATTTTCAAGGAAATGTATTAGAAAATCCCGAACAAATATGTGAACTAAAACTACAAGATGTAATAATCTCAAAAAAATGTGCAGAATACTTTACAAAAGTTGCAAGATTCATAGATGATTTGCTAGTAAAATTTTATGAAATAAAAAGATTTTATAATATCAGAAAACTTGAAAATCTAACAGGACACTTAACAGTTGGTCTAGCCCCACATACATCTGGTGGTTCTTTATCTCGAATTATTGGTTTTACAGATTCCCAGGTTTGTTATGCGCATCCTTTTTATCATGCAGCGAAAAGAAGAAATTGTTTGTCAAAAGATACATCTCTTTTGATTTCAAAGTCAGATGGGCCCTATATCTTATCGATTAAAGAGCTATATAAAAGCATAAAATCAAAAGAAACAATTGTTGATGATTTTCAAACAAAACTTAAAAAAGTTGAAGGGTTAAAAACTTACTCTTTCAATCACCAAACTGGGCAAACAGAAACAAAAAATATTAAATCAATTGTAAAAGCAATATCTCCAAATCATCTAGTCAAAATTAGATTATCAACGGGTAGGGAATTCATTGGTTCACCGTACCATAGAGTTTTAGTTTATTCAAAGGGTAAGTTAATAAGAAAAAAACTTGTAGAATTAACTGAAGAAGATAAATTTTTGATTTCACATAAATTGGATTTTTTTGATGACGATTTAGATGAAATTGATTTATTAAAAGAATTTTTAAAGATCAACTCAAAAAATGTTGTTTTAAGGGGAATAACAGATTTTACAAAAAGTTGTATAGATAAAATTGGTGGTTTAAAGACAGCATCAGAAAAATTAGAAATTAACAAAAAAACATTGTCTAACTATATTTATAGAGATAGCGTTCCTTTAAATATTTTAGATAAACTTTTAATGACTGCTGGAAAAGACTTTATGGATATTCCTAAGAATTGTTTTTTAGGTGTGAAAAGGGATCATACTAAAGTTCCAAGGACAATAAAAATCAACGAAAAGTTGATGAGATTAATTGGTTACTATCTGGCTGAGGGTCATGCACGTTTTTCAAGTAAAAGCTGTTATCAAATAGGTTTTGCATGTACTGAAAAAGAGATAAGAGATGACATAACAAACTCTATAAAAGATATTTTCGAAATTCAACCTTATAAATCAAAATCTGGTATATTTATCTGTAATCATATTTTATATGATTTTTTCACAAAAATATTAAAAACTGGTGAAAACGCAAAAAACAAACGCATCCCTTCATTGCTTTTTTCTCTTCCAAAGATTAAGATGCGAGAGCTACTTAGGGCCTATTTTGCTGGAGATGGCTCAGTTGAAAAAAACAGATTACATGTTACTTGTTCATCTGTTGATAAAAATCTCTTATTAGATATTGGTATTCAATTATTGCGTTTCGGGATATTCTATAGATTAAAAGAAGAAAAACGAAGGGTTAGTGGTATTGCAAAAAAATATTATGATAAAATTGGAAAAAATCCAATTTTTAAATTAAACTACATATCAATTCGTTCAAGTTATGCAAGAAAGTTCTGTGAAGAAATTGGATTTTCTTTAAAAAGAAAGCAGAGCCGTCTTGAATCCTTTGTTTCAAAAGAAAGGAAACCAAGATTAAAAAAGTACGGCGATTTTATTATTGATAGTGTTAAAGAAATAATTCCGTTTTCATCTGATTCAGAATATGTTTATGATATTGAAGTTGAAGATCTACATAATTTTCCAATAAACAATTTTATTGTTTCAAGCAACTGTGATGGCGATGAAGATGGCCAGATGCTTTTGATGGATGCCCTTCTAAATTTTTCCCATGCATATATTCCTGATAAACGTGGTGGAAAAATGGATTTACCTTTGATTCTTACGACACGCCTTGATCCATCTGAGGTTGATAAAGAAGCTCATAATGTGGATACACTCTTTCGTTACCCTCTTGATTTTTATGAATCTACAGTCAGACATGAACATTCAAAAGAACTGGAATCTAAAATGGATCTTGTATCCTCTCGTATAGGAACAGATTTTCAGTATGAAAAATTTGGTTTTACTCATGACTCTTCTGATATATCTGCTGGTCCAAAAATTTCAAGATATAAATCACTTAAGACAATGATGGATAAGATGAATGCTCAGCTTAATCTTGCTTCTTTGATTCGTGCTGTGGATGAAGCTGATGTTGCGTATAAGGTTATTGAGCGTCATTTTCTACCTGATATTCTTGGTAATTTACGTGCTTTTAGTAAACAGTCTGTTAGATGTCCAACTTGTAATATAACTTACCGGCGCCCTCCTTTGAAAGGTGTTTGTACAAAGTGTGGCGGTAAGCTTACTCTTACTGTTCATGAAAAATCAGTTAAAAAATATCTTGATATCTCTAAAGAGATTGCTAAACGTTATAATATTTCTCCATATGCTCGGCAGAGAATTGTTCTTGTTGAAAAATCTATTGATTCTCTTTTTATGAGTGATAAGATTAGATCCACTCGTCTTGATGATTTTTTTTAAGCATAATCTTCTTATATCCATTGTTTTATATTCTTCTTGTTTAAAATATCTCTGAGGTATGGATATTATGGTTGAGGATTTAATTAGGAAAACTAGTAAGAAAACATGGTATAAATGGTCTATTTATATTAATCTGATTTTGTTTTTTATAGTTGGTTTATTCTTTTACCTTCTTATAAGGGACTGTTTATATGTCGGAGGATTAGAGTATGTTAACGAAGAATGGCTTTTGATTGCGCGGGATGTAACTTTTCTATCTATTGCTCTTGCCTTAATATTTGTTCAGTTAATTAGAAATATATCTACTATTATTCGTAGGTCCTTATAGATATATAGTTTGGCGATAGGTATAGGATAGACCGGGGAGATAGGCGTTCCCTGTTAATCTGAAATCGTCTTTATGCAGAGGTCGAACCCAAGAGGCGGTGTTACATCCGTCTTTTGATCCATTTGTTGACGATGATACCCTGTCCTTTGGGATCGGAGGTGCCGGTCTTATATAACTGGAGGGTTATATAGCCGTCTTCGTTGTGGAAATCGGGCCAGGCACGGAAGTGAGCAGCCTTACCATAAACTGCCGATGCTCGGAGGGTCAACGGGGTTGATGGATGCAGATGGGCAGTCAACTGATGAGATGTGCACCCACTCGCGGAGTTCCTATACCCGCTAAAGAACTTTTAGTGACCCCCTAAAAATATTTATAAGCAGAAGCTTGTTATCATTTTTTTACCGTTGGGGGAATGAGTACGGTTAAATTATTGAAGGATCAGAATCTAGTTGCTCAATGGCAGAAATTCTTTGAGGAAAACTGCAAATCAGATATTGAGACTGTTGCTTTAGATTATCCTGAAAAAAGAAGTTTGTATGTTGATTATTGGGATATTGATAAAGCAGATTCTGAACTAGCAGAAACTCTTTTAGATCAACCTTATAAGTCTATTTTTAATGCTGAGGAGGCCTTAAAAAATATTGATGTGGCCTTAGAAAACAAATTAATACTTAATTTTAGAATTACAAATCTTCCTGATTCTAACAAGATTATTATTCGTAAAATTCGGGCTAGTCATCTGGGTAAATTTATGTCTATTGAGGGTCTTGTTAAAAAAAGAACTGAGGTTAGACCGAAACTACAGTTGGCTGCTTTTCAATGTCAGAAATGTGGTGCTGTTATTCGTGTGGAACAGGAAGAAGATATTTTAAAGGAACCCTCTGAGTGTTATGAAGATCAAGGTGGTTGTGGCCGGGTTTCTTCTTTTAAACTTATTTCTAGTCTTTCTAAATTTATTGATTCTCAGAAGATTGAAATCCAGGAGAATCCTGAGGGGCTTCGTGGTGGTGCTCAACCTGAGCGTATAAGTGTTTATTTAGAAGATGATCTTGTTGGTGAGATTGCACCGGGTGACCGGGTTATTGCTAATGGTATCCTTCATTCTCTTCAGAGGCGTCGTGGTACTTATCGTTTGACTGCTTTTGCAAAAACTATGGATGCACGTAGTGTGGAGACTCAAGAACTTGCGTTTGAAGAGGTAGAAATAAGTCCTGAGGATGAAGAAGAAATTTTAAAGATTAGTAAGGATCCTAAGATTTATGAAAAAATGAGGAAGAGTATTGCTCCTACTATTTTTAGTATGGATGTGGAAAAAGATGCTTTGATTTTGCAGTTGTTTGGTGGTACTGCAAAAGAGATGCCTGATGGTACTCGTATTCGTGGTGATATTCATGCTCTTTTTGTAGGTGATCCTGGTACTGCTAAATCTCAACTTCTTACTTACATTTCTAAGCTTTCTCCTCGTAGTGTTTATGCTTCTGGAAAAGCATCGTCTGCAGCTGGTCTTACTGCTGCAGCTGTGAGAGATGAATTTGGTGAAGGTCAGTGGACTCTTGAGGCGGGTGCGCTTGTTCTTGCTGATATGGGGATTGCTTGTATTGATGAGATAGATAAGATGGCTGATCAGGATCGTAGTAGTCTTCATCAGGCAATGGAACAACAGGAGATAAGTGTTGCAAAAGCAGGCATTAATGCTACATTGAAATCTCGTTGTGCTATTCTAGCTGCAGCAAATCCCAAACTTGGACGTTTTGATGAGTTTATTCCTATGCATGAACAGATTAATATGCCACCAGCTCTTATTTCTCGTTTTGATCTTATTTTTTCTATTCTTGATAGACCTGATCGTACTAGAGATACTGATTTGGCTTCTCATATTCTTCTTACTCATAAAGCAGGACAAGTTAATGAAAGCATTAGACGATCTAAGAAAAGCAAGTTTTCAAAAAAAGAAAAAGATGAACTAATGAAGATTGTGGAACCAGTTTTTAATCCTGATTTTTTACGTAAATATGTTGCATATGCTAAAAGAAATGTGTTTCCTGTTATGACCGATGATGCTAGTAACCTTATTAAAAACTATTATGTAGATTATAGGAACCAATCTGAAGAGACAGTTACTTTTACTCCTAGGCAGTTGGAGGCTTTTGTTCGTTTAGCTGA
>Ga0272442_10002954_pt1 | contig 24139 bp, 18 predicted proteins | sample SSMForm2O_FD_200262 | JGI IMG/M metagenome (GOLD analysis project Ga0272442, IMG submission 200262) | Marine sediment archaeal communities from Little Sippewissett salt marsh, Falmouth, MA, United States - SSM-Form-2O | ecosystem: Environmental > Aquatic > Marine > Wetlands > Sediment ...
CGATCCGGAGGCACTCTGGGTGGGCGTCAAGGCCGGGTATAACCAGGTCAATCACGGCCACCTGGATTTAGGCAATTTCGAGCTGGACGCCCTGGGCGTTCGATGGGTGCGCGATCTCGGCTCAGACAACTACAATCTACCGGGCTACTGGGACAAAAAGCGAGGCGGCAAACGGTGGAACTATTATCGTCTCAACTCGAAGAGCCACAGTGTTCCCCTCCTGGGCGGCGAGAATCAGGACCCCTTGGCAACATCCAGGATCATACGGTTTCAATCCACGAAGTCCTCCAAATTCGCGCTCATCGATCTAACGACGGCTTACCAGAAGTTTGCCGCGAAGGCCACACGCGGCGTCTCATTGCTGGCCGATGGAAAGGCCGTGGTTGTGCAGGATGAATTTGAGATCAAAAAGCCCTGCGAACTCGTCTGGGCGATGACCACCGATGCGGATATTTCTCTCGATAAGGAATGGATTGCGAGACTTACACTTAATGGCCGGCAACTCGTGGCGCGAGTCTTGTCACCCTACCACGCTCCCTTTTCGATTGAATCCGCCGAGCAGCAATCGCCTCAAAAAACGAATCGAGGCGTCAAACGGCTTCTGTTGCGAATTCCGAACGCAACGGATAACGTTCAGGTAGCGATCCTGCTTTCGCCCGTCTGGAAAGAAGGATATGTTAGTTCTGTCGCGTTCAAGCCATTGGCAAAATGGTAGATACAAAACGAACCCGTATTACAGGAAACGATTTAGGGAGGTTTACAAATGCAAACTCAATTAACCAAAGCTTTCAAAACGATTATTGTCAGTGTATCTTTGCTCGTTTGGGGTTTCTGCGAAATCCAGGCGCTAAGCGCCAAAGAGAAGAAACCTCAACTCTGCCAGGGCAATTATCAAACCGAAGAACAGGCGAAACAACAGCTTGAGAGATTTCTCCAGAGCTATCCCACCTTGGGGCAATGGCAGGCGAAGGCCGAACGGATTCGCGAGGGCATTCTCCGTGGCGCCGAGCTACTGCCTCTGCCCCAAAAGTGCAATCTGAAACCGATTATCCACAGCCAACGCGAATACGACGGCTACACGGTTGAAAATGCCGCGTTCGAGAGCCTGCCCGGCGTCTTCGTCACGGGCAATCTCTATCGACCTCGAAAAGGCAAAGGCCCTTTCGCCGGCGTACTCTGTCCTCACGGCCACTGGGGCAAGCCCGGCGACTACGGGCGATTCCGACCCGATATGCAGAAACGATGCGCCACGTTTGCCCGCATGGGAGCCGTCGTTTTTGCTTACGATATGGTGGGATACGGCGACTGGAAAAACGCCGGCTGGAACCATAAGCATCCGAAGGCGCTCCAATTGCAGCTTTGGAACAGTATTCGGGCGATCGATTTTCTTACCTCGCGCAACGACGTGGATCCGACACGCATAGCCGTCACCGGCGCATCCGGCGGCGGAACGCAATCCTTCCTCGTCACCGCCGTTGACGACCGGATAGCCGTCTCCATCCCAACGGTGATGGTGTCCGCCCACTTCTTCGGCGGCTGCGATTGCGAAAGCGGCATGCCCATCCACAAGAGCGCCACGCACGAGACCAACAACGTGGAAATCGCCGCTCTGGCCGCACCGCGCCCCATGCTGCTGATCTCGGACGGCAAGGACTGGACCAAGAACAATCCCAAGGTCGAATTCCCTCATATTTCCAAAATCTACGCGTATTACAGGGCAACCGACAACGTCGAAAATCTGCATCTTTCCGATGAGGGACACGACTATGGCTTTTCCAAGCGATTGGGTGCTTATAAGTTCCTTGCTAAACACCTGGACCTCTCCCTCGATAACGTTAGCAAGCCGGATGGTTCCATCGACGAAAGCTTCGTAACCATTGAAAAAACAGAAGATCTGTACGTCTTCAACGCCGAGCATCCCAGACCTGCATATGCAGTCTCTCCCGATGCTGAACTACCCTGGGATTAATATTACTGACTTTCGCTCTGTCATCGGCGCGAAAGCATGGATGTATATACATGATGGCTTAAGCGGATTTCCGGATTCGGGACCGTTAAGAAAGTCTCATCGTAGAATTTGAGATTGCCGCGCGATTCTTCGAATCGCTCGCAATGACACGGAAAAATAGCCCTGTCATTGCGAGGAGCGCAGCGACGAAGCAATCCCATCTGTTCCAATAGAATCTACGAGTACTCGTGAAACCTTACGAGGCGGGCTTTTTGAGTTCTTCGATTTTGGGCAGGTCTTTGAGGGAGTTCAGGCCGAACACTTCCAGGAATTTCTTTGTCGTTCCGTACAACATGGGCCGGCCCAGAACTTCCGCCCGGCCGACAATCTTCACGAGTCCCTTATAACAAAGCGACCGAATCACCTCGCCGACCGAAACGCCCCGGATGGCTTCGATATCGGCCCGGATGATGGGTTGTTTGTACGCAATGATGGCGAGCGTCTCCAGAGCGGCGGGGCTGAGCTTATTATCGCTACGAACGCGTAAGAGTTTCTTGAGCCAGTGATTGTACGGGCTCAACGTAAGCATCTGGTAACCGCCGGCGATTTGCTCTATCCTGAAGGCGTTATGATTCGCCTCGTATTTCTCATTGAGGTGGTTAATATGTTGACGAATCTGCTTGGCGTTGGTCTCGACAATGTTGGCTAATCGGGACTCCGGCAACGGCTCATCGCTGGCAAACAACACCGCCTCCACAACCGATTCGACCGTCAGCTCATTATCCGGACTCTCCTGTGGAGTCTCATCTTGCCCCTCTTGACTCTCGTCCTTGACTTCGCACTCTTCGTCATTGACTTGGCATTCCACTTCTTGATCTTGTAGCTCTTGCACGTCTTCTGTCATATGTTTTTCCATGTAAACGGGTCGGCGTCTTTCTTACTTATCCTGATTTTCACTCCTTTGAGGTGTTTTTGCAACTGTTTCGCAATTTTTTTCAATATAAACCGCTCCGAAACCGTATGGCTCAGGCACATACAGGTCAGTCCCGCTTCCTGGGCAGCCAGCGCCTGATGATGCTTTAATTCACCGGTCAGATACAGATCGGCCTTATCGGCGATGACGAGATTGATAATCTCGCCGCACGTGCCGGCGCACACCGCCGCTCGTTTGACGAGCCTTTTCTGATCGCCTACCAGCCCCACCGCCTTGGCGCCGGTGATGTCTTTGATGTTCTTGATAATCTGCGGAATGCGTGACGGTCGGGCCAGATTACCGATTCGCCCCAGACCGAACGGTGCTTCAGTGCTGACGATCTTGAAAACATCGAAAGCCGGCGTTTCGTACGGATGCGCATGGCGCATCGCGTTAATGACGGCATCGAGCTTGTCCGCCGGGACGACGGTCTCGAATCGTGTCTCCGCAACTTTTTCCAGCGTGCCCTTTTGACCGATAGCCGGCTTTGCACCCTTCCGAGGCAGAAATGTTCCCGTCCCCTCGACGTTAAAACTGCAATGGCTATAGTTGCCGATGGCCCCGGCCCCGGCGGCAAACATCGCATTCGAGACTCTCGCCACCGAATCGACGGGGACAAAAACAATAAGCTTATAACGATCGCCTTCGGGATGTCCGACAAAGTCGCCGATCGGCTTGCCGTCCACGATACCGAGCATCTCCGCGAGGCCGTCGTTGACGCCGCCGATAGCGACATCCAGCGCTGTATGAACCGACAACACCGCGACTCCGGAGCGAAGCAGCTCGTGCACGACACGTGTCGGCCCTTCAGCGACGATCTTTTTGAGCCCGTCCCAAATCACTGGATGATAACTCAGAATGAGATCGATATTCAGACGCTTAGCTTCCGCAACCACGGCTTCTGTGGTGTCGATAGTCAATAGAACATTTTCGACGTTTTTCTGCGGATCGCCAATGAGTAATCCCACGTTGTCCCAATCCTGTGCCAGCGAAAGCGGGTATATATCTTCGACTTTGTGTACTATCTCCTGGGCTTTCATCATTCGACTTTTATGATTCCTCAGTGGTTTGACATTCCTTCTCGATCAATTGCTCGAACTTTCTTTTTAAGTCTTTCGCCATCGGCCCCACCCGGCCATCACCGACGATATGTTTTTCTACTTTGGCTATCGGCATAACTTGCATGATCACATTCGTCATAAAAACTTCGTCGGCGCTGAGCACGTCATCGATCAGAAGATCCTGCTCGATCAGTTTCATGGAATTTTTCACGGCGATTCGGCAGATGGTTTTCCTCGCTACGCCCGCCAGGATAGGTGTCTCAATCCTCGGCGTATAGAGCACCGAATCTTTGACCAGGAACACGTTACTGACACACCCTTCCGCCAGGCGGTTATCAACCGTGAACCACAGCGCTTCGGCCGCTCTCATCTGATGCGCATTGTTCAGCGCGATCATGCGCGAGAAATAACTCGTCGTTTTATGCCCGCAGGTCGGGTCGTTGGGATTCTGCCGGTAGGGGCACAGCACAACCAGGGAGCCGTTCTTATAATACTCCGGCGGATACGGCCGGAACGTCGCGGCCGTGATCAAAAGCGTCGATGGCTCAGATTGCGCATCGGCCATCGGCCCGTTGGTCAACGTCAACCGAATCCGCGCATCGGACAACTCGTTCCCACGCAGCACTTCGTAAACGGCATCCGTGAGATATTGTGCATCGTACGGATTATTGATCGACAAGCGATTGACGCTGAGAAAGAGCCGGTCCAGATGATCCGCCAGGGCAAAAACAACGCCGTTATGGCTGCGCATCGTCTCGAACAACCCCACCCCGTACAGAAAACCGCTGTCGGTCACGGAAATGCATGCCGAATCGGCATCGATCAGTCTATCATTCAAAAAAACTCTTTGTGCCATTTTGCGTTGCCTGGATCCCTGCTAATAGCGCTTTTGCTTTCGTAATCGTCTCCTGCCATTCGGCTTCGGGTTCGGAATCGGCGACAATGCCCCCCCCGGCCTGAACGAAAGCCTTTCGGTCCTTGATCATAATCGTTCGGATGGCGATATTCAAGCACGCGTTGCCGTCGATCCCAATAAAGCCGATACTGCCCGTATAAACGCCGCGAGCCGTCGGCTCGGTTTCGTCAATGATTTCCATCGCGCGAATCTTCGGAGCGCCCGTAATGGAGCCGCCGGGAAACATCGCCTTGAGGACATCGCAAAATGACACGCCCTCCCGAAGCTGCCCGGCGACCGTGGCGACGGCATGGAAAACCGTCGGATACGTCTCGATGGTCCGGGGCTGGATAACCGTGCGTGTGCCGGGCCGGCAGATCTTCGCCACGTCGTTGCGTTCCAGGTCCACAATCATATTTAACTCCGCCTGCTCCTTTTCACTATAGAGCAATTCATCGAAGTTGTCGGCATTGATCCGTCCCGCCTTCGGCGCATCCTCGTGGATTCTCGGCCGCGTGCCCTTGATCGGCTGGGTTCGGATGAGGCCCTCGGAAAGCGTGATGAACATCTCCGGCGACGCGCTGACGATATGATAATCACCCCCGTCGATATAAGCCGCATAGCCGCTCGGATTGTTGTCATTTTGCCAGTGATAGAGGTCTATCGGACGGGCAAGGTAATCCGACTCGAAACGCTGGGAGAAGTTGATCTGGTAAACGTCGCCGTCATAGATATATCGCTTGATTCTCCCGAACGCCCGCAGGTAATCTTCCTTGTCCATATTGCACCGAACGCGCGAGAAATCAACACGATCAACATCGCCCTGCGTCGGATTCGGAACACGAATCTGCCGAGACTCGGCCACCAATTCTTTCAAGGTATTGAGTTTATACTCCGGCGTCTCAACTTCGTCGTCTAATTGTAACGCGATGAGCCAAAAGTCCCTTTCGATATGATCGTATGCAATCAACCGATCGTAAAAGCACAGGCGGATCAACGGCATACTTAAATCATCGATGGTCGTTTCCGGCAGTTTTTCGATAGATCGACCGAGTTCATAACTGAAATACCCGATCCAGCCGCCGCAAAAGATCTCCTTCGGAAAGAGGCTCTCATCACGCCTTTTCAATTTGTATTTATTGAGCGCCTTCTCTAAACGCTCAAATGGGTTGTTCTGCCCGGCTTTGAAGGTAAATATTTCTTTCGGCTCGGCCGCCCAGTAGCTGAATCGGCCGGCATCCCCTTTGGCTTGATTCCCGCCGAGGATCGATGCGGATCTCCGCAGGGAAAACACCTCGCTTAATCCCGCTAAATCTGCCGGCGCCGCAACCTTCCTGCAATGCAACCGGCAAAGGACACATTGATCATTCGCAACAATGGTCTTTGTCATCACAACCTAAATAAAGGATCAAAGCCCACTTCGTATGCCATCCAGATGCGTCTTCGCATCCGGGACCATCTTAAAGAATCCTTCAAGCTTCTCACAGGCATAATCGTCGCAGTGGGCGCAGTTCTCAACGCCCCTGGCTTTGGCACATTTCCTGATTTCGCAAACCGCGCAGTGATCGATGTGCCGATCGCTGTCCGAAAAACAACCGTCGCAATTGATATCTTCGGGCTTCATCTCGATGTTGTACTGTTTCGACCAAAGCTGCGCCACTTCCGATCTTTTAGCATCGTCATCACTTTGCGTAGCAATGAATGCATCACAATCGCTACAAATCATACCGCACATACCTGTCATCTGGCTCATGATTACTCCTTTGAATTTATCGTGTACAACCACCACCGCATTTTGTTCCGGGCTTTTGATCTTGCCTGTCGCTCGAAGTACAACGTCATCTCCAACCCACAATCCGTTACGATCTTATACCAGTGCTTCCGCAAATACTGCTCCCCCCCGCCGCTTTTACACGGCCCTGTTTCCTTCCAGGCCCGGATCACGTCCGCTACGGCGTATTCGGTCCCTCGCCACAAAAATCGCCCGGGCAATCCCGGCTCGGCTCGGGTCATCCCGGCCGGATCAAACGTACCTTTGACCGGCTCAATCGATTCGCTGACAAATTCCTCGCTCATGAACTCACCGCCCAACGTTCAATTCTCCCATGATCTGCACTCCCGACGATGTTCCTATCCTAACATCAAGGCTTCAGAAAAAAAGAACCGTATTCTCGATCCAAGCTCAAAATAACAATTTCGTATTCCCGTTATCCTGTGCATACCGTCTCTCCCTGAAAAAATCCAGCGATTCTGCGACGGTACTGAAAACGGCCGTCGCGGTTTGCGTCACAAACACGGAGGGGCTTTGTTTGGCCGTCCAGATAACGAATACCTCTTTAGCCGCTTCGTGGGCATGCTGGAGCTCCCGCTCGACGCCGCTGGAGATAGCCGCCCGCCCGTCCGGCAGACTCGGTACGAAGCTGACAATCATATCCGACTGATCGATGAGCATGAAGTCGCGAGCATACGTTTGACTGTTAATATCGCGTTCGATCTGCCGAACCTCGTGCAAATCCAGCCGGACCTTTCGATCCAATACCGTAGCCTCAACATAATCCAACCCCTCTTCGCTCGCTCGCTGAGCTTTGTGCGGCAGGTACGCCTCTTCTAAATCGCCCGGATCAAAGCAAATAGACAACGGCTGCATCGCACGTCTGAAATCATCAATTTCCCTTCTCACCTCCTCCATATCCGCGACCGCCGTCATAGGAAAACTCAGGTACGCCCTCCTCATTTCGCCGTTGAAAATCAGCTTATAAAACGTATCGACCGTTTCTATTTCAGCCCCGTGGGCGAGGCAATAAAAAGGAACGGTTTCATTAATGCCCTTACACAGCATTTCCGTACCGATAATTTCCTCTTCCCTCCAGACGATCAGGTCCTTCAGCGTATGCTCGACGCTATGCTCATCGACGAGGCGCTGGTGCAGAGCCGCGACGCCGTCGATCAGGCAGATATACAGATCGGCGTTGAGCCGGCGCATCTGGTCGAAATCCACCGCCGGGAACAAACCGTGCCGCCAGCGAAAGGTCGCATGCGTATTGACGATCACATTCGGAGCCTTCTGTGATTTCGTGATGATATCCTTAAAAACGCTCCGGCGAAGCGAGCTGAGTCTTTTCATCGGAATGTCGAGGATCTTGCCGGACGGGATATCCGGCGCCTCGGCATACATCTGATCCCCGACGTTGCACAAAAGCACGTCTTTTCCCCTCTGCTCCGCAAGAAAGCAGACCTTTTCGAGGTAGCTCTTCTTATTCAGACCGACCATTCCGGTAACGACTACGATCATATCCAACCCGATCCTACAATAATAACGATGCAAACCGGTACGATATCCGATAACCACCCAGTTGGCAAATGAATCTTCGCCTAACGACTCCCGAGAACCTCCCATACGACAATATTTTGGTTGCCAATCATCCATTTTTTGAATATCATTTTGGTTTTCGATGTTATCCGTAAAAACATATAATAACTTGTTATACACACATGACATTTAAAGTTGGCGACAGGGTAATAATCTCAAAAGAATATCACTGGGCGAAAGGCGCTCCGGGCACAATTGGAGAACCGCCCGATATTGCCGTTGAGATCGGCCGTGAGTATAGTCCATGGGATGGTTGCCATCATTTCGTTCAGGGAGTCAAAGGCCCCATAGAATTTCACTGGGTTGTCTTTGATGAGCCTCATGATGATGGTAGTGGCGATGGCCCTTATCGTGAAGCAGAAATTGAAACAAGCATGTTAAAACTTCTATAACAAATCAATGTAACAGGATCTGCGGGAACTATCGTTCCCTCCAACCTCTGATTCATCGCGTTAGATAGCACAAAGAGGGTGGCAAATCTTGGATCGCATCAAGGGAGTACAATGACTCATCATATAAAACGTATCACTTTGCACCATGAGACATTTCCAACGGGAGATCACTACCCCTTCAATTTGCCGATTTTCAATCAAACAAGGCATTTGGAATTCGATACGCCTGTGACCCTGTTCGTCGGAGAGAACGGCACAGGAAAATCCACTTTGTTAGAGGCCCTGGCGCGAAGGAGTGATATTCATATCTGGAGCAAACCCGACGGCGCGCGTTATCAAGTCAACCGGTACGAAAAACAATTATACAGGTGCCTTTCCCTGGAATGGTCGAACGAGAGAGTGCCGGGGGCGTTTTTCGGGTCGGCTATATTCAACGATTTCACACATAGCCTTGATGAATGGGCGGCATCCGATCCGGGGCAGTTGAAGTACTTTGGCGGTCAATCACTGGTGACACAATCACACGGTCAATCCATGATGTCCTATTTCCGTTCTCGCTATCGGATAAAGGGCCTCTATTTCCTCGACGAGCCTGAGACGGCACTCTCCCCGCGAAGTCAATTAGAGTTGCTTGAGATTATTGGAGAAAATAGTCAGGCGGGACATGCGCAGTTCATTATAGCAACGCACTCTCCGATTCTATTGGCGTGCGAAGGAGCGAAGATATACAGTTTCGATCATGTGCCGATCCGCACCATTCAATACGAAGACACGGAACACTACAAGGTCTATAAGAGTTTCCTAATAGATGGAACCAAGCATCAATAATACGGATTCTAATACTTCCCTGTGCACAAGTTGTCATTCTGAACGGAGCATAGCGAAGTGAAGAATCTCAAACGCTCATCCATATCCCAGATCCTTCCCCTTCGACTTCGCTCAGGGCTAAAGGCTCTTTTCGCTCAAGGATGACAAATCGCTACAGGTTTTCCAACCTTTGTTGCCTGTCGTGGTCTTTCAGGGCGGTGATGATTTCGGACATATCCCCTCCCAGCACTTTGTCCAGGCTGTAAAGCGACAGATTGATTCGGTGATCGGTCACCCGGTTCTGGGGAAAATTGTAGGTTCTGATCTTCTGCGACCGGTCGCCCGAGCCGATCATCGTCCGGCGCTGGGAATCGCGCTCGGCCCTCTTTTTACTCTGGTAATGCTCGAAGATCCGGCTTTTCAGGAGACGCCAGGCCTTGGCGCGGTTCTTGTGCTGGCTCTGCTCATCCTGCATATTGACAGTAATGCCCGTCGGGATGTGTTCGAGCCGGATCGCGCTGCTGACCTTATTGACGTTCTGCCCTCCCGGCCCGCTCGACCGGCTGACATGCTCAACAACGTCGTCGGGGGCAATTTCGATATCCAGCTCTTCCGGCTCCGGCAAGACGGCCACCGTCGCGGCGGACGTGTGAATCCGTCCCTGGGATTCGGTCTCCGGCACGCGCTGGACGCGATGGCCCCCGCCCTCGTATCCCAATTCCGACCACGTGCCGGGTCCTTTTACACTGAAAATAACTTCGCGAAAGCCGCCTTTCTCCGACGCACTAAAATCAAGCTGCTCGATCTTCCATTTACGGGTCTCCGCAAACCGGATATACATTTCGTATAGATCGCGCGCGAATAACGCCGCTTCCTCCCCGCCGGTCCCCGCTCGGATTTCCACGATCACCGAATCGATATCCATATCGTCGGCCATCACCATGCTGTGGATAATTTGTTCGAGCAGGGTATTCTTTTGGCCCTCAAGCTGTTGTTTCTCCTCTTGGGCCAGGGCTTTCAAATCCTCCTCAGCCGAATCGTCCGACAATATCTGTTCGGCCTCTTCGACACCCGCCGCGGCCTTTTTGTACTCGCGATATTTTGTGACGATGGTCTTGAGCTTGCCCTGCTCCTTGGATAACGCGATCAGCCGGGTCGGATCGGTGGCCACCTCCGGCGTGGCAATCTGTTCGTCTATCTCGCTGTAACGCGCGTCGATCTGGTCGAGTTTTACAAGGATATTGTCTTTCTGTTCGGTCATATATACCATCCGCTCAAGAAGCGTAGCAACACTCAACGAATGCATTGGTAAAAAACGATTCGTACGTATTCGTCCAATTGTACAAAAAGCTCCCAGCCCGCTATGGACGGGTTGGGAGCGAAAATTTCCTACACGAAGAAGCCGTTATTACTTCTTCGCCTTGGGATCGGGTTGTTTTTTAGCGGAATCCGCCCCTTTGATATAACTCTTGCCGTACTTCTTCTGGAAGCGTTCGATTCGCCCGGCGGTATCGACAAATTTCTGCTTGCCCGTGTAAAACGGATGGCACATCGAGCAGATTTCCGCGTGGATTTCCTTGGCCGTGCTGCGCGTCTCGAAGGTATTACCGCAACCGCAATGAATCACGACCTTTTCATACTTTGGATGAATATCTTTTTTCATAGCTATCAGGCTCCAAAATCCCTAAACTCAAAATGATAACACTATCAACAAATATTTCAACAGTTTTTTTTTGCAATCGTCCGATCCTGCGGCTATATTTTCCCACGTTAGCTGAAAATCTATCTTGAGGGCGATAAAATGGGCACAAAACTCGCAGTCATTGGTGCCGGGGGCCGAATGGGCCGGCGTATTATCTCACTGGCCGGCGAATCCGGCCGGTTCGACATTGTTGCCGCCGTCGAGAGATCGGATCACCCGGCTATCGGCAAGGATTCCGGCCTTCTCGCGTCATCCGCTCCGACCGGCGTGATGGTAACCGACAGCTTTCCCAAGGTGGAGATCGACGTCGCCATCGACTTTTCCCTGGCTGAGGCCGTGGACCGCACGATTGACCGTTGCCTGGATCGCCAAACGGCCCTGGTCTCGGGCACAACGGCGATCAGCAACGAGCAGCGGGATAAATTTAGAGCCGCTTCGAGCCAAATCCCGATTCTCCACGCGACGAATATGAGTGTCGGGATGAACATGCTATTCTCCCTGGTCGGCAAAGTGGCGACGATGCTGGGTGACGAATACGACATCGAGATCGTCGAGCAGCATCATCGCTTCAAAAAAGATGCCCCCAGCGGCAGCGCCATGACGCTGGCCGAGACGATCTGTCGTGAAACGGGTCGTTCCTTCCCGGACTCGCTGGTTCACGGCCGTAGCGGAAAAGAGGCCGCCCGAAAGAAAGGCTCTATCACGATGCATGCGGTTCGGGCCGGCGATATCACCGGTGTGCACTCGATTATTTTCGGCACACTCGGCGAAACGATCACTCTCCATCATACGGCCAACAGCCGGGATACGTTTGTTCACGGGGCGTTGCGGGCGGCCGAATGGCTTGTTGAACAAGAGGCCGGCCTGTATTCCATGGCTGACGTTCTGAATCTATAGAATCCGCTCAATACGAATCCGGGGATACTCAGCGACCCTATTGCCCCTGCTCCTGGTGAAAAACGAAGAGGCGTCAAGGAAAAGTTATTTGGCCTTCTTAGCCTTTTTTTCCTTCTTCGGCTTTTTCTCCTTTTTCGGTTTCGCTGCCTTGGGCGTTTTGGGCTTCTTGGCCTTTTTCGGCTTTTTCTCCTTTTTGGTGCGATCTCCACTCAACATGAAAGCCGCACCGACGACGAGAGCCGTGACGACAGCCGCACCACCCATGATGTACCAAATGAAAGCCTGAACGGTCCCCAAAATCGTGGGGATCACCCCTTTAAAACCGGCCATGGCGATAACGGTTGTATAAATGACAATAAGCAAAGGTAAAAACAACAGCATTCCAAGGGTATTGCTCTGGGCGTCCGGCGCCATCTCGATCATAGGAGCGGCTATCGCGGAAACCTCGGGCACTGCCTGGGGCGCAGGCATCTCTTCTTCAGGGGCCATGTGGTCCTCTTCGGCGGCCACCGGCGCTTCTTCCCCCTCTGCCTCAACCGGTTCCGGGCCTTCGCCTTCAGCCGTATAGATTTCGTCGAGAATGCCGCCCAAAGACGTGTCATCCGCCTGTAACGAAAGGTCCAACAAACCCGAACCGCTGCCGAACGAATCCAGATTGACGTCTTCTTCGACTTCTTCCAGCGGCACGTCGGGGGCTGTCCCGGTTGGAACGGACGTCTCGGCCAGGGTATCATCCGTTATTTCGTAATCCTGGTCGCTTTCACCAAGAACGCTCGTTCCCATGCCCGTCAGAGCAGTATCTGCATCGGTCAAATCGCTTGGCATAACGGGCGCGCCCGTCTCCGGCGCTAATAGAATTTCTTCCGTCCCTGAAGTATCTTCAGCCGTTTTCGGGACTTCCAGTTCCTCCATTTCAGGTGTTCCAGCTTCGTCCTCCGGGATCTCCAACTCAGCCATGCCCGTATCGAGAGCTTCAAGCTCCGGTATTTCCGATTCGGCAACGTCGGATCCCAACGCCTCTTCCTCGCCGATGGCCTCCTCTGAAGCCTCGGGTTCGACCGCCTCAAGCATGGCGCTATCCAGCTCGGGCATTTCGCCCCCGGGAGCCTCTTCAAGTCCAACAACATCAGCATCCGAAATCAATGCATCGACTTCTTCGACCTTGAATAGCACATTTGGACCGTCGCGAAACTCACGTAATTTGCCCTCCGAGACCAATTGCTTCAGATCGTCCTCCGTTTTGTTGAGCTTTTCGGCGGCTTCCTGCAATGAGTAGAACATACCTGCCATAATCACCTGTCTCCATTAAGCCGACAACGTGGCTTTTGATGCTATAATGGCCCTTCCCAAGAAGAACCTCTCTTAAATGTTATTGTATCCGAACGGGCATTGTAATGCAACCTTTTTTTGTCGAAAAAACCGCTAAATCACAAGCTGTGCGATTTATGGGTGTTTGGGTTGCCCTTAGATATCTTTGTGCCGAGGGCGTCTGACCCTCGAATCGCGGGCACAATACCCGCGAGACTATGATTGAGACGCTAAGGCCACTCTGAATAGGGCGCCGGTCGGTTTGGCGCTGATGATTTCTACGAAGCCGTTATGAGCCTCAGCAAATTTTTTCACTAATGCCAGCCCCAGACCCGTTCCTGCGGTTTCACGGGTCGCCTCGGCCCCGGCGCGATAGAATTGTTCGAAAATCTTCTTTCGCTGCCTGTGAGGTATGCCGGGACCGCGATCTTCGACCTCGATCAGGATAAATCGGTCATTCCTCGACGTCCGGACGATAATCGTCCTGTCCTCGGCATTTCGTGCATATTTGATCGCATTATCCAGCAGATTAACAACAATCTGCGTAACGGCATCACCGTCAAAACCCGATGGCTCTACCCGGCCAAGCTCCGTTCGGATCGTAAAATCCTTCTGTGCAGCATGAGGTTTCATCATTTCAACCACATCCGACACACATTTATTCAGATCGCCTACGCTGAAGGAATATTTTTTCCGCCCCCTCTGGATGCGCGAAAAATCCAGCACGTTTTCTATAAGCCGGCTCAACCTCTCGCTTTCCTGACGCATGTTTTTGTAGTATTCAGCAGCCTTGTCCTGTGATTTGACCCAGTTCTTCTCGAGCATCTCCGCGTACATCCGGATGGAAGTCAGAGGCGTTCTTAGCTCGTGAGAGACCGCAGAGATAAAATCATCCTTCTTCTGCGCCAGCTTGAGCTGCGCCCGAGCATTGCGCCAGAGACTCGCCAATCCCAGCGTAACCGCCAGGAGCACCACCGATACGATACTGAAATACCAGGTTCGCAAGGTATTCATCCTTTTGCCGATCCAGTCGGGATCGATTTCGTTGAGATGCAGAGCTAAATCGCCAAATCCGAAGCTCAATATCGCGGCATAAGCCACATCGTGGTCATCCTGGTCTGTTCCGTTTTGAACTAAATGAAAATCCATACCCTCTCGCATGAACCGCGAAGCGGATTCCTGAATCTCCTCGACGAGCTTCTTCTCGTTGAGTTGAAAACCCTGGATAAAATGCCGATCTTCGATCTGCACGTGCCTGAGCAGGAACACCTGCCCGCCAAAGACGGACCCCACGTTCGGATCGCCCGGAACGACGACTGGCACAAACGGCTCAATTCGTACCTGGACGGTCTCGGATTGACCTTCCGGCGACTGCAATTGCAAGCCCTCGTAGAAATCCTCCGCTTGTTCTGCCTGCACGGGAGAAACGATAGGAGGAGGCGGGATTGATTTCTCGCCCAATGCTCCCAGTTCCGCCTCTTCCTTCAACATTTGCTGTGTTTGAACCGCCTGATTAGATATATTCAACTCGACAATGGACCGCTGTTGCTCAAGCACCTGGGCCTTTTGATCCCGGCTTTGCAGACTCTCGATGTTATAGTTGCTTCCCTGCTGACTTTGAGGCAATTTGCTTTTCACCCCCCGACCCGATCCCGCTCGTCCATACGTTCTCGGTAGGGTTGGCGTCGCAACACGATTTTCATTGCGAAAATTCAGTTTGAACGAGCCGGATGTCGTTCCATCGAGCACGGGGAGCACATTATCCCCAATATTTTTCCTGTTCGAAAGCACATCGGTGAATAGCTCATTCCCGGCAACAAGTGTATCTTGTCTCTGAGTTTGTTCGAGAAAATCGTTCGGAGTGATAATACTACCGTCCGGCTCAATCTGAAAATTTCCATAAGCCAGACTATTCTCCAGCCGTCCGGCTAACGGTGAACGCAATACGGGAACTTGCTGTTGTTGCTGGCCGGGCGCTATATTCTCCGGTACGTAGTAATATTGATAATCGGTGTACGGACGATTTTGCTCGGTCTGCATGAACTCGTCGAGTTTGCGTGTTACGTCCTGCCGGACCTGCTCGGCCACCGCCGCAAATTCTCCCCGCCGCGTTCCTTCCATCCCCTGAGCCCGGATCCGGATGGAGTGGTACCCCAGCCCGATCAGCCCGCACATGGCCGCAAAGATAATGACCGATAAAATGATCAAGCGCTTATACATGTTTGTGTTTATGCCTCATATTTATAACCGGCGCCGCGGACGGTCCTGATAATTTGCGGGTTGGCGGCGTCTCGTTCGATCTTGCTTCGGAGTTTGGCAATGTGCATATCCACAGTCCGCGTTCCCAGTTCCGTCATGGTCTCGTCCCAGACTTCCTTATACAACTCTTCCCGGTCGATGACCCGATTCGGATTGGCGGCGAAGTATTGTATGATCGCGGCCTCGCGTTTGCTGATGTCCATAGGTTCGTCTTCGCGCTTGACCTTCAACGCAGGGACGTCAACGTCTAAATCCGCAAATGTGAACGTCTGCCCCACAGCCCGGGCCGGATCGGTCCGGCGCAATATGGCGTTGATCCTCGCCAAAAGCTCCTCAAGCGAAAACGGTTTCGTGACATAATCATCCGCGCCGAGATTCAATCCGCCGACTCTTTCGTGCTCCTGCCCTTTGGCGGTCAACATTATGATCGGTGTTTGCACACCCTCCCGGCGCCATTTGGAACACAGTTGCTCGCCGCTGATTTTGGGCAGCATCAGATCGAGCAGGATCAGGTCGAACGGCCTTTCAGCTACGGTTCGCTCGGCTTGAAGCCCATCGAACGCCTCGGTAATCCGGAAGCCGTGAAAATCCAGAAAGTCAACCAGAGCCAATCGAATCTTCTCTTCGTCTTCAACAACTAATATAGATGCTTTTTGTTCCATTATTTCACCTGCCTTTATTTATAGTATAAGCGAAATCGAAGCCAGGGTTTTGTAAATCTCTTGTAAAAAAAGGCTACTGCGATTTTACATCCATTTTAATCACCTCCGAGCGATCCGTATCGTATTATTTGTTTAGTCTAAGAATTTATTTAACGGTCCTTTCCGAAAGGAGGAAGCACAATGCGGTATGCAGAAAACAATCAGCAACGACGATTCAGCTCAATGTTTCTTTTCGCCATATGTGTGATGTCGCTCATACAAACAAACGCTGTAGCTGATGCATCGGGAGAAGCTCTGACCAACATGCCGGTCAAAGAAATTACCATCTTCAAAGACGGACATGCCTTTGTCCTTCACGAGGGTGAAATGCCAACCGACAGCGATGGACATGTCGTGATCGACAATCTGCCCAGACCCATTATGGGGACGTTCTGGGCGTATTCGGCAAACGCCCGAGCGGAACTGACAGGTGTTATCTCCCACAAGTGTATCGTACCCGTTAAGAAGACAGCCATGACAATCCCCGAACTGATTGCAAGTAACATCGGGGCCAAAGTCCGTATTATCGAAGCCGGACTCGCGGCTTACGAGACGACCATCCTCGGGATTCCGATCCGAAGCTCCGAAGAATTGAGTCGCACCGAACGACCGGGAAGCCCGGAAAAGCTGTCGCAGCGGGGTAGTATTGTTCTGTTGAAGTTCGAAGGTGGCGTCAAAGCTGTTCCCATCGACCGAATTCAGCAGGTCACTTTTCTCGATGAGCCCAGTCTGCAGTTACCCGGCGAGGAATTCCGGAACAGAATGACACTTAAGCTTGATTGGGGCCAGCGCGAGCCTGAACAAACCGCAAGCGTCGGCATGGTTTACGTTCAGCGCGGAATCCGGTGGATTCCCAATTATCGCGTCGATATCGATGGCAATGGCAATGCCGTCGTCAAACTCCAGGCGACTCTTATCAACGAATTAGCAGATATTCAAAACATCAATGCCCACCTCGTGATTGGTGTACCCACATTCGCGTTTGAGGATACACCGGACCCTATCTCGCTGCAAGAAACGGTCGCTCAGCTTTCAAGACACCTCCGTCGTGATAGTCAAACCGCCTTCGCCCTTTCCAATATGATTATGACACAGGCCGAAATGCCCGTTCGTCGCGTTAGCGCCCCAACCGAACGTGATGCGCTCGACCTCGGCCCGGATGTTGCCGGCTCCGGCAAGAATGAGGACCTGTACGTCTTCACGCTCGAACACATCACCTTGAAGAAGGGTCAGCGAATGGTCGTGCCTGTGGCCGAATACACGCTCAAATATCAGGATGTTTTTGTGCTGGATCTCCCATTCGGTCCTCCGCCGGAGGTTCGGCACAACCTTAACAGTCAACAGCAAACCCAACTGGCGCAGCTTTACTATGCACCGAAAGTCTTGCACAAGATACGTCTTGCCAACAACGCCCAATGCCCGCTCACCACAGCTCCGGCACTCATACTCCGCCAGGGTCAGATCATTGCACAGGGCCTGATGACCTACACTGCCGTTGGGGCATCGAGCGACCTCGAGCTTACGGCGGCTGTAGATATCGCCGTCGAAAAGCTCGACAAGGAAACCGAACGCATTCCCGATGCCGCTAAGTGGGATGGCTATACCTACGCCCGAAGTAATCTAACCGGGGCGATCCATCTGACAAACCGCCGCTCCGACACCATTCATTTGGAAATCCGCCGGTCCATCCTGGGCCATGTCGAAACTGCCGGCCACGAGGGCGTCATCGAACACCTGGGCAGGCACGAGGGCGGATGGATGGATCCAAACAGCCTGCCGTTCTGGTGGAGTTGGTATAATTGGCCCTACTGGTGGTACCATTTCAACGCCGTCGGCCGCGTCACCTGGAAATGCCAGCTCGAACCGGGAGAGACTATGGAACTGGAATATCACTGGCACTACTTCTGGCGTCGATAAAACGTATGAGCCGTTCGTAACGCCCATATAAGTTCAATTGGGGAATCGGCTTCTACCAAAGACTCTCACGATCCCAATAAGGTTTTTTCAGGAAATTTGCAAATACTTTGCAACGAAAGCCGTCCCGGCCCGTCTCTTATACATAGAGTCCAGGCCGAAAAAGTCGGTATGAGCAGACATTCTCTATAAACAAAAAAAGAGTATGAAAATAACAAAGAGAAGATCAAACCGTAGCCAATCGGTAACGTCTGCATGACACATTACACACATCAAATACAATGGTTTTCTATCAGATCATTCTTGAAAAACCGAAATGCCGGATTTTTGAACTCCGGCTACGCCAGGTTGGGAAAGGGCAAAAGAATGAAACCAACGACTCTCCTCAGTCTCATCGTGCTACTCGGTACACAGGCGACGACGCTTTCGACCCCCCGTCACGTACCGCAACAATATGATACCATCCAACAGGCCATCGACGACGCCAATGACGGCGATACCGTGGTTGTCAGCCCAGGCACGTATATAGAGAACATAAACTTCAACGGCAAGAACATTGTCTTGACGAGCACGAATCCCGAGCAGCCTGACATTGTGGCCGCGACGATTATCCAGGGAGAACCGCGCAATCCCGGAGGATCGAGAGACCAAACGACAGACCCCGGCGATAGTGTTGTCACCTTCGAAAACGGGGAGACAGCCGAAGCCGTGCTGACCGGTTTTACCATTACCGGCGGGTATGGAAAGGTCAATACCATGATTCCGGACGCGGACTATATTTACTGGGGAGCGGGTATTTGTTGCCTGGGCGCTTCGCCGACGATTATACGAAACATCATCACTAACAATGTCGGACCGGTCGAGATGGAGGGCGACGATGAGTCGCAATGGAAGCTCGGCTATGGAGGCGGAATCGGCTGTTTGGGATCCGACGCAACCATCACGTACAACATCATAAAGAATAACTCAACGTACGCCGGCGGAGCCGTACTTGCCTTTTGGGGAAACGTCGAGATCCGCAATAATTTGATCTACGATAATTCCGCGATCGCCGGCGGCGGAGTCTGCATGCTTGCCGGCCGCCTCATCAACAACACCCTCGTGGGCAATGACGGGGAAGCGGGTGGAAATGTTTATGTCGGTTCCGATCCGGAGATGGGTTATTACGAAGTGCTCAGCAACATTATCAGTCACGCCGTCGGAGGTGAAAGCATATACCGAGATAGCACTTACGAACAAGATCGCATTGCTTTCAACAACATCTGGGGCAGCGCCGGAGGCGACACCCTTTGGGCCAGCGACAGAAATTCTGAGGACAATATTTCTCAGGATCCCATGTTTGTCGATCCGGCGAGGCTTGATTTCCGTTTGCTGATGGATTCACCGTGTATCAACGCCGGCGATCCGAATTGCACCGGCCAGATCGATTTCTTTGGCAACGACCGGATCGTTCACCAACGCGTGGATATCGGAGCCGTCGAATTCGAAGGCAATCTCAGACCCGTTGCCGACGCCGGAGAAGATCAATCCATTACGGTTATTCCAGAATCCATAACACTGGATGCAGGTAATTCATACGATCCGGACGGCAATCTCAATCTCACCTACTGCTGGTCGCAAGTATCAGGACCAATGGTCGTCGTGCAAGACGCGAATACTCCCACAGCGACATTCTCACCCACAGACTATGGCGCTTATACCATGCAACTGGTAGTGAGCGACAGAACGATTGACAGTTTCCCGGATACCGTTTGTGTAGTTGTCGATGACGGCTGCTTGCCCGTTGCCGACGCCGGGTTGCCCGCCTATACGACGGGCGATCCCGTATCTCTCGACGGATCGAGATCCTACGATCCGGATAACTCGGGGGCGTTGAAATATCATTGGCAACAAATTTCCGGCCCGCCGGTTGATATTATAGACTCAAACTCCGCCGAGCCAACCATCAGCGGCTTTGTTCAGACCGATTCACTCCAGGTATGCGAGTTACAGCTTGTTGTAAACGATGGTCAATATGAAAGCCTGCCGGACGTTGCCAAAGTGATGATTATCCCATCCACAAGCGGCACCACGATGCGATTGGAAAATCGCGAGCCTTTTAATCCCAACAAACCGACCATCATCTATTTTGGCGGAGGGGATTGCATTAACGGCAGCGGCTCCTGGAATTCCGACGCATGGAACGATAAAGCCAACGTTTTAAGCTTTTCGTATAGCCCGGATGGCCCCACAGCGTCTCCCATATATGAGAAGTGCGGCGACATTATCATTGCCTACTTGTCAAGCGTTGCACCGAACTACAATCAGCCTATTCAAACAATGGGACACAGCACGGGCGGACAGCCCACCATCGACGCGGCAAAACGCCTGAACCTGACTTACCGGGATGCCAGATATAACGTCAACAGAGCGACCTTGCTGGATGGCCGGTGCCGAGATTATTCCGCCAGCATTCTCGACTTACTGGAAAGCGACGTGGACGGAGAGCAATGTTGGGTCGACACATACGAGGGAACCGGTCCTTACTTCTACCCCGGGATTTTGAACGTCCAGGTCGCCGTCGGCGACCACGGCGCTCCGCCGACGTGGTATAAGAATTCCCTGACGACCTCCGCCATGAACGTCTTTAACGACGGTCTTGTCGCCGGCGCTTATTGGTCCGTCATCGGGCCGGGCAAGAACCTTCAACTGGCCGTGACGCCGAACGAGGAAATCTACAAATTCAGGTGGCAAGGGAGCAACAACAACGGTATCATGGAATTCTTCGACGAAGCCAACTATCCGGCCCGGCTGCCTGAGCCTGTCACACTCGTCGGCCCCGTCGATGCCGGAGTGGCCGAGGGCGCCATCCTAACCTGCAAGGAAAGCAAAAATGCCGTCGGCTACCAACTCCTGTTTGGATCGGATCCTCATCATGTGATGGGTTACACCATCGTCTCCGACACCCCGGCGCCGCCTACCGAAGCGATAACAACCTTGCCCTTTGAAGAAACCTGGTGGACAGTAAGGGCGCACGACCAATATGGCTCGACCATCTATGCTGATCCGAAGCTCATTAATGCCTCTATTCTGTCTTTGCCTGTTGAGAATCTATCTATTGGAAAGAAATACGGTTATCTTCAGGATGCGATAAACGAAGCTTATCCCGGCGATCAGATTATCGTCAACCCGGGAATCTACAACGAAAACATCAACTTCATCGGCAAGAATTTAATCCTCAGGTCGATAGATCCCAACGACCCGGCCATTGTGGCCGCAACGATCATTGAGGGTGACACTCAGGACTCGGTAGTCTCTTTAACTAACGGCGAAGGGACGGATTGCATGCTCGCTGGTTTTACGATTCTTGGTGGAAGCACAGGGATATACTGCTCCGGAACGACACCCACAATCGCCCACTGCAACATTGACGAAAGTAAAGGCGCCGGTATTAAGCTGTGGGAAAGCAGTCATCCTGCGATTGTCCATTGCCGTATCACCGGCCACTCCGGCCCCGGCATCGAAATGTGGACGGAACGAACCGGTCGAAACGTTTATTACAACTACGCCACCCTCACTCATTGCATCATCGCTGGAAATTCGCAGCAAGGTATTTTAGGAGGCCTCCCAACAATTTCAAACTGTACGATAGCCGAGAATCGGTTGCACGCCATTTCCTCTGTCACGCCGACTATAGCCAATTCGATTATCTACAACAATAACAGTGATGGTGTACAGATGGAATATGAATCTTCCTCGGTCACCTACAGTGATATCCAGGGTGGCTGGCCCGGCGACGGGAATATTGACGCCGATCCGCTCTTTGCCGATTCGACCTGTGGCGATTATCATTTGAAGTCCCAGGCCGGCCGATGGGACCCCAATGGGCAGCGCTGGATCCGGGACGACGTGACAAGCCCGTGCATCGACGCCGGCGATCCGAGTTCGGATTGGACCGCGGAACCCTCACCCCACGGCCAATGCATCAATATGGGAGCCTTCGGCGGGACACCACGGGCAAGCAAGTCTCTATAGGAAGATTGACGATTGAGCGAACCCGCCGTGCTCGCGATCGACACGTCAGGCCGGACATTTGCTCTTGGATAAATAGCCAATAGTCAATCTCCGGCCTCTGAATTTCACTTGAATACTCGTCCGCATTCCCTACAATGTTCTCGATGATCCATTGAAACTATTCGAATGAGGAAAGTGGACATGATGAGAACCGGTGTTTTCTGTGTAATTATTTGTAGCCTTTTGACCTTTATCCCATCCTCTTTTTCAAATACGATTCAGCCATCTTATAGGGATACGCCCTTCATCCAGGATTTCGCAGAGAAAATCCCACTCTCCCAGGAACTCTACGGCACAGAATTATCTGTCGTGCGTTTGGATCGAAACGGTCGCATTCTTGTCCTATCGGACAAAGGTCTATTGCAAATACACAAAGGTGAATTAGTGCCCGACCGTCAATATCGACCTCTCCGGGATATGCACATCAGGGACATGGATACCCAACACGGCCAATTCCTTTACCTCACGGACAAGGCCGTCTTGAGCAACGCCCGGGCGGGACAATTCGATGTGGCGCATGAAATGCCCGACGCTGAGTTCTTCCAGATGGTGGAAAATCGCAGCAATTTTCTGCTGGCTGGAAATAAAACAGTGGCCTATTTCGATCGAGGCAAATGCGTCGATCGATGGAAAACGCAGAATCGAATCAAACAAATTCTATACGATCCGGCACATTTTAGGTTCCTCATTTTATCCGGCGGTCAGATTGATTATTTCACTCGCGCTAAGAAAAAAACATCGGTTTTTGAAAGAAACGACGTCAATTGCCTGGGATTAGTCCACAACAACTCGATCCTTCTCTTAGGCACTGCGAATGGATATATCGAACTGGACGCTATATCTTTCCGCCAACGCTCTGCTCTGAAAAACAAACTGCCGTGTACGGATATACGCTGCATAAAACAAATCGGCGAATCGATCTGGTTCGGAACACCCAACGGAGCTTTCGCATTGCGCCGCGATGGCCGGATAGACTATTACGCCTCGAAACGCTGGCTTGTGGACGACCATGTCATCGACATCTCGGACGGCCCGGACGATTCCGTACTGGTTCTCAGCCGGAACGGACTGAGCATTATTCACTTTGAGATGATGACACTCAGGCAAAAAGCCGAGCATTTTGATAAGTTGACTCGAAGCCGCCACATCCGCTATGGTTTCAACAGTACTCTCGCCATGAGCAAACCGGGCGATCTATCAACGGGCACACTCGTGGACAGCGATAATGACGGCCTCTGGACCGCCATGTATCTGGCCGGCGAATTGTTCCGTTACGCTTCTACTCAATCTGAAGATTCTATGTGGAACTTATGCGAATCTTTCGAGTCAATGGAACGCCTGTATTCGATTAATCCATTAGTAGGATTTCCCTCACGCTCCTTCGAACGCGCCGGCTACCACGTCGCGGATAAATCCCGCTGGCAACCCGCCGAGGATCGCGACTGGTTCTGGAAGGCGACCACCAGCAGCGACGAAATCGTGGGACATTTTTTCGTGTACAGTATTTTCGCCGAAGTCGTTCCCGACAAACCACGGCGAGATCGTGCGATTGCCCTGATGGACGCGACGATGGACCATATCGTGCGAAACGATTGGTATCTGATCGACTACGACGGCAAGCCGACGCTCTGGGGCAAGTGGAATCCGGAATACGTCAATCAATTCCCGGAACAAGTGGGCGACCGTCGATTGAATTCCGTCGAAGTTATCTCTTTCCTTCAGACGGCCTATCATTTCACGGGTAAAGAAGTATATAAGAAAAAAGCTTACGAGTTGATGGAACAGCATGGCTACCTGAATAACATCATGATCCCCATCACCAGGATCGGACGCGTGCCGGGTATCGACCTGACGACGGA
>Ga0272442_10002957_pt1 | contig 24131 bp, 26 predicted proteins | sample SSMForm2O_FD_200262 | JGI IMG/M metagenome (GOLD analysis project Ga0272442, IMG submission 200262) | Marine sediment archaeal communities from Little Sippewissett salt marsh, Falmouth, MA, United States - SSM-Form-2O | ecosystem: Environmental > Aquatic > Marine > Wetlands > Sediment ...
TAGTAACAAAAATGATACCTTAACTATTTTATAACAATTTTTTTAGGTAATATTGTAATAAACGTTTTTTTATCTTTAAGTATAATTATGTAATTAAATATCTAAAAATTAGATTATTATAAATACTATGGAAAATTATATAAAAAATTTATTATTAAGATATATAGTATTGGTTATATGCAATTCAATATTGGGAATTCTATAGAAAAAAGACCATGGTTATTTGTTAGTATTATAATAATAATCACAATAATATTAGGATCTTTCATTGGTGGATTAAAATTCGAAACAAATTTCGATGACTTCACACCTGACGATCCACTTGTTAAGGCAAATATTAGAATCAATGAATATTTTGGAGAAAACAAACAAGTTCTTATCATAAGAGCAGAAACAAGAAATAATAAAACAATACTTGAACCACAACTACTCAAGGATCTAGAATATTTTAAAAATCAGTTAAAAAATGAAAATTATGTGACAGAGATATTATCGTTTACTTCTTTTGTCGATATTTTTTGTCAATTTGAATTTGCTTCTTCTCTCGAGAATAGCTCTTCAGACCAAATCGAAATATGCAAAAACGATTTGCTCAACTATGAATATATTCCTTTTCTAAAAATTTTAGATGATGATGATGAAAATGAATTTAAAGATAACATAAAACCTGAAAGCATTGATATAAAAAATTTTCAAATAGAACACATTGAACCCAATTTAATATTCGAAATTGAAGTATATGATCTTACAAATTTTCTTACTCAACTTGCAGGAAATCCAAACACAGTTAACATAACTGAATGGTTTATTAATTTTGAAAATGCAATAAATCCTATACCTTCATTTACACTTGATTATGCAATTTCAGCACAGATAGCAATATTTTCTGAAGCTGAAAAACCCAGATGGGAACTTGGAAAAGGACCAATAAAAAATATTAGAAACATAAGAGAAATATTAAAATCTCCATCTATTAATCTTAGCTACGAACTAAATCCATATATTATAATAAAAATTACCGATCAACAAATTGAAATTCCAATTTTATTAAAATACACAAACGTAACACTTGATATTGAAAAAAATATAATTCGTATAGAAATACCTTTATCAGAATTAGGTAAATATGGAATAGCTCCAAAATTTGGTTCTTTTGAAGTTCCTGCAAAACTTACAAATTTTTCAGCAGGTACTCGTCATAATAACATACCTGAATTTCTATATATACTAACCAAAAAATTTGAAAACATTCAAAAAAATTTTATTGACGACTTTTTTTCATTTAACGAGTCTACTAATTTTTCTAACATGAGTGAAATTAATACCAGTAGCTTTACCGACATTGGAATAACCTCTGAATTTGGACAAGAATGGCAAGTAGACGATCGAGCGGCAAACACGGCAAAATCTCCAAAAATCTTTTATCTCTTCCCTAGTTTTGTTGAAGAATTACAAAAAATATCACTCTCACTCATATCGAAAGAATATAAAGAGACACAAAAACCAAAATCTGCACTTTTGATTATTGAATTATCAGAAATTGAAGAATCATATATACAACTAAAAGAAATTAGAAAAATTCTGAAAACTATAGACGATCTAGACAATACTTCTGCCAATTTAACATTTGAAGCAACGGGACCCGGAGTTATATCTGTTGAAATTAATGAAATATCTGCAGATGCAAATCAAATCATAGGACCATTAATTTTTTTAATTATAATTGGAGTTTTATTTGTAAGCTTTAGGACACCATCCTATGTACTAACAGCAATGTTAGCGCTAATGATATCATCCATATGGCTTTTTGGCACAATGGCATTATTAAATATTTCTTTTAATGTCATTGCTGTTGCTTTGTTCCCAGTTATCTTAGGATTAGGTGTTGATTATTCTGTTCATTTATTTCATAGCTATCGAACAGAGTTAATGAAAAATAAAACCCCTCGGGAGGCCATACGCCGATCAATTGATGAAATCGGGACGGCAATGTTTCTAGCAATGATAACCACCGTTATTGCATTTATTTCATTTTTAAGCGCCTCTGTTCCACCAGTACGAGATTTTGGAATTCTACTTGCACTTGGTGTTTTTTATACATTTATTACCTCAATTACACTTTCTGCACCAATTCGCTATCTACTTGATCGGAGAAAAAATCCTATTATTAAAAAACCAAAAACATCAATTTCAATTACAAATATTATGAATCGTTTGGCAAATTTTGTTATTTGTAATAAAAAGAAAATTGTTATTGGAATGGTCCTTATTTCTCTTTTAATGGCAGTTGGTGCATCACAAATTGAAACTGGTTTTGATTTTGAACAATTCATACCAGGTGATACACCCTCAATTGAAGTTCAAGATAAGATAGTCGAAGAGTTTCCTTTTTCAAGTCAAAATGAAGAATATATATTAATTGAAGGTGACGTTGCAACTGTATCATGTCTTCGTGGAATTAGGATTACGCATGAAAATCTTGAAGATGATACATATATAGGTAAAAATATTGACGGAACCATTCAGGTCACAAGCATTTACACAGTAATTCAGGAAGCATTGAAAAATAATCAAACTCTTCAGAAAAAATTTAATATTGATGAATCTACAAAAATACCTGGAACTGATTACGAAGTTAAACAATTTTTTAATTATCTTATAAATAATGAGGAATATAACCAATCAACAAAACTAGTATTATCAAAAAATGGATCATATTATGATGCAACGGTAATTCGGGTATTTCTTGATCCTGCGTTTGAAAATATTGAAGGAAATGTAAATGACGAATTTGAGATATTTAAACAAGAATTAAATGACGATATCGACACGTATGGTAACGCAAATGCCATAGCAACTGGAAATTTAATCGTCCAACTAACCATAACCAATTCACTGACAATAAGTCAGGCAACATCTACAGGTATTTCACTTTTTCTCGCAGTTCTAGTAATTATTATTGCTTATAGAAACCCAGTTCTTGGAATTATTTCAATGATCCCTGTTGGAGTATCAATTGTATGGATCCTTGGTACGATGTATTATATTGGATATTCCCTTAATATTTTAACAATAACTGTTACAAGTATCACCATTGGAATCGGTATTGATTATGCAATACATGCAACACAGCGTTTTAGATACACGGCAGACAGAACCGGGGATTTTACAACTTCAGTGTGTGAAACAATTTCTAATACTGGTGGAGCATTATTAATTGCAGCATTAACCACTACTCTTGGCTTTGGTGTTCTTGTATTTGCACCTATTCCTCCACAACAACAATTTGGTCTTATTCTTGCTATTACTATCATTTATTCATTTTTAACATCGGTGTTGTTACTTCCAATAGTTCTTTTTATTTGGGGTAATAGACGAAAAAAACAAAAAGGATATATCATTTCACAAAAAAAATATGCTAAGAAAGATGAGCACTTTGAATCCTGTAAATGTGATGATTAACCTAAAAAAAAACAAGTTATTTTTTAATATTTTCATTAGGGAAAAATAAATATAAAACGTTAATAATATTAACAAAAGATTTAAAAAGAATTACACCATTATTGTTTTGAGGTTGTAGAGTCAGAGAGTAACTTATTTTATCTCATCCTCACCACCTATACTCTCAACCGGCTTTACAACCTTAGACTTACAATTGATGAAGCATCAGACTATTTATAATATTTTTTGTTTTTTTTAAATTGCCGATGGATTGAATTTTAGAAATTCATTCAGGATTAGCAATCTTATTCGTTTTTCATATGATAACGCGAAAAATCGTACAGATCATGATATATATCAGGTCTTATATCCCTGATAACCGTACGATTGGCACGCGCAATTTCAAGCTGGTTTAGATCTATATCGCAAGTTATAATACTTTCTTTGAAATATGGTGCTCTTGCCAATAAATCACCCATGGGACTATATATCTGTGAACCACCCCAAAACACAAGATCCTCCTGCGTTCCAACTAAATTTACATAGATCATAAATATGGTGTTTTCAACTGCACGGGCTGGCAGTAATGTTTCAAAATATTTTCTTGAAATAGATGGCGAAGCTGAAATGCAAATTATGATATCAGCACCCTGAAGCGAGTAGGCCTTACATATTTCTGGGAAAAAAAGGTCGTAGCAGATTAATATTCCTATCTTGCCATATTTAGTATCAAAAACCTTTAAACTTTCACCCTCATCAAAAAATAATTTTTCTTCAAATGGTCCAAAGTTCGGTAAAAACCATTTGTCGTAAGTATCTACCTTTCCATCAGGATGAATTAAAACTGCTGAGTTATGAGTGAGCCCTCCTACTTTTTTGTCTTTTAAAGGCATTCCAAATATAATATAGCATTTCCTATCTTTTGCAACGTTTTTCATATAACTAACAGATGCCCCATCTACTGTCTCTACAAGATTGCGTAATTCATCTTTGCACCGATAACCTGTAAGTGATATCTCACCAAAAACGTAGATATCCGCCTTCGTATTTGATATGTATTCCTTCATTGTTTGTAGATTTGCTTTTTTATCTGCTATTTTCGGTCTCATCGATATTAAGGCTACATTCATTTCAATACACGAAGATAGTATGGCTAAATAATATTATAATGTTTGTTAGTTAATAAACTCCGTTTTAATTATTACTTTTCAAAATTGAGGACTATTATTGAATACAACACTAAGAATCATTTTTTTTACTTCGTCTAAGTTAGAATCTAGATAAATAGCCCCAATTAATGCTTCTAGAGCATTAGCAAGATTTTTGGGATTTATGTCACCGTTTTGTTTTTTTTCACCCTTGCCCAATAACAGAAACCTGCCCATGTCTAACTCTTTCGACCTTCTTGCTAAGAAATTATTATTGACAAGCATAGCCCTTCTGCGTGTGAGTTCTCCTTCTAAAAAATATTTGTTGCTTTTATAAAGTTGCTCAGCAACAACAAAATTTAGAATGCTGTCTCCCAAAAGTTCCAAACGCTCGTTATATTCAAGTGGAATATCTGCCTCAAAGGCAAATGTTTTATGAGTTAACGCATTCTTAAGTAGGTCTTTATTTTTAAAAATGTAATCTATCTTCTTTTCTAGCAAATCGAAATTGTCTTTTTTCATTTCAAATGCAATGTATTAAGATATCGCTTTTTAACTTATGTTATTACTCAAATGATATGTACCCCAGTAATTTGTTTCCAATATGTGGATCATCTAAAGAATCAATGAAATGTTTCCTATCTTTAAAGGGCCTTTTTAACAAGATTCTTAATGCTCTTTTTTTACCAACATCAGGCAAAGCTTCGATTGTCTCTCTCTTAGCAGTATTAATATTTAGCGGGAATGGAAATGCTGTAATGGATCTGTATCCATAGTCTGTGACTTTTACATCCAGATTGATGTTTAATGGAAGGATGCCAGGTATTCCTATGAGTAATGGATAACTTCCTATTTGCCTGCAGTAAGTAAGTTTTCCCCTATGTTTTTCTGTATAAACATCTCTTAAAACAGTACCGTCTGGAAGTATTCTCTTTAGCAAAGGTTGTTCAATATTATTCCTTACCTGTCTTTTAAATCGTTGAAATTCATGTTTATTTCTGGCTACCATTTTATTTCCAATACGGTGCATCTTTGTACCTGGAATAGGCATAATTTGACGTAAATTTATACGCCTGAGAAGTAAACCATCATCTAAGATCTTTTTTAGGAACTTATAATTTAAATTAAATGTCTTTTTTGTTTCCCCTTCCAGCCCAAATACAAAGTTAAGTCCCGGTAAAAGTTCAGGTAGCCCATTACCACCGATCTTCGAACCGACATCATTGAGGAGCTTTATAGCACTATACACTTCTTCAGCATTTGCCTTCAGATTATTTTTTTTGATAACAACTGGATCAACGCTTTCCACTCCAAAAGCAGCAACATCCCCGGATGTATGATATTTAATTATTGTTTTAGCAATGCGCTTGCATTCTTTAGGATATCGTGCTAAGATACCAGGATTGGCGTTATCGATATGAAGTGTTTTAAGATATGGTGCAACAATGCGAATACCTTTGAATAGTTTTTCAAGAGCATCTGGATTGGGTTGTGGGAATTCGGCCTTTACAGCATCTTTTGCCATATATGAAAATATACATGGTTGATTGCCAAGACGAAAATGCCTGACACCGTGTTTATATAAAGATTGAATTTCATCTAGAATGTCATTTATGGATCTAAAATCAGGGGGTCCTTTGCCTGGTTCACTACAAAACGAACATCCCCCAACTATACTGCGGGAGCAACCTCGATATGTTTCAATTTCAGCTATTAGATAAGCTGGATAAAAAGGATGTTGACGGACTACACTAGATCCTATTACTGCAAAATCTCTGATATCGCTGGCATTTTCTCGAAATTTGAGAGAATCTATTTTATCCATATCATTTTTATTTTTCAAAAATTCAGATAATACAATTTCGCCATCGCCTTTTATAATTAGATCAAAGACATTCTCAACAAAATATATCTCTCTGGTTTTTTTACCACCTGAAATGCCAAAACCATAACGAGCAGCTGGACCACAGAGTATTTTTAGAGGACTAGATAAATCACTTAGAAAAGATACAAGCTCACCTGGGCTGACAGGAAATCCAGAGAGATATCTTCCTGGGACTGACATCCCAGCTATAACTACGATTATGTCAGATTCTGATAAAACATCTAAAAATGATTTATCATTCCTCAACTGATCAATTGTAACATAAAAAATCTTTGCAGACTTATAGACACCCCAAACTGCCCCGGCAATGTATCTAGGATAAGGGCTAATATATGGAGGTACTCCTAGGCAAGATGGTTCATCAACGTATCCATCAAGTATCGATACTTTGAGCATGTAACTAATAAGTAAAAATCTGAACCGTCTATATCTATTTTTTCAACCTATCAAATATCTTGTATAACAATAAAACAAACCTTATGATAATTGACAAACAATGCGAAGGATAACCATTGTAAACAAATATTTATATTTGTCTGCTTGAAAAATGTGTTTATTTACTTGTAAATAGTGTTTATTTATCTGTTAACAGGCAAAACCAATTATATCATATATTGAATCAACATCATAATCAGCAAGTGATAATGCTACAAATAAATTAATTCAGGGGAAGTGAATTTACTACAATTTCAAATCCTATTATTACCAAAAAGTACCTTTATATTTACCTGTAGCAGGACAACCAAAACAACGATTGGTTTTAAATGCAGAACAATCTTCGCATTTGTGGTCAAGATCGCAAGGTGGTTTATACAGAGCATCTGTTTTTATATTTATAGGTATCACAAAATCTTTAATGCTAGTAATTATTACATCGAAATTAACACTTTGGACATCTTTATCTGGTCTTATGTGACAGTCAATAATAGATTCTAACGAAGCAAGATCATCACCCACCAAAAGTAATACTAAATTATCTTTTCCAGAAATAATAAATCCATTAAGGAAAAAAGGGCAGTCGCGAAACATATTCAAGATTTTTTCTGTATTAGTTGTGGCAACTCTTACCATTGCTACTTTTAATCCAACCTTATTAAGATTTATTCCTATTATTTGTTCAATTAGTCCTCTTTGTTTAAGTTTTTTTATACGTGCTGCTACCGAGGGTTGAGATATTCGGAGTTTATTAGCTATTTGTTCCTGGGATATCTCTTGATCATCATATGTTAAACTTAGTATTGTTCTATCTTTTTTATCAAGCTCTATATTTGAATTTCCCATAAATTCACCTCGAATAAGTTAAATGATTAACTTGTAATAGTTAATAAGCATATATAATTTGTCTATAATAATAGATAAATATTATGTTTTCATATATAACTATCATCGTAATGTTTATAAATTGGTCTTTATTGATAACATATAAGGATGTAGAGTTAAAAGGATAGCTACATAAATTTTAATATTTCCTCCGTAGAGCTAATAAACCTATCTCCTTATCCCATCCCCCTATATTCCTCCCTCTACAATAAATAGACTCTACTTCCTTCTCAAAATGTAAAAATATTTGAGGTAATAATATGAACAAATACGAAAATCATACAGATAGACGAATAAGAGAACTCCGGGAAAGAATGCATCAATTTGCTAATAAAAAAAATATAGCATAATTATTTTTTAAAAAGTTATGGTGATAATATGGACACTTTGGATGAAGCAAAGGAGATAATGCAAGCTGCTGGATGCATTAAAGCATTTCCAATATATGATATTAAATTAACAGATATTGCAGAAATTAAAAGTTGCCATGAAAATGGCGAATCTATAGAACTAGAAAAAGATATTAGTAAATTAGTACCTACTTTTACACAAGAATTCGAAATTAACAAAGAAAAACCAATTACATGCCCAATAAACCCATCTCTAAAAAAATATCTTGAGTTTTCTCTAAAAAATAAACAAATTACAACCTGTAATCTAAACATTAGTGAACATAAACAAGTTGAGAATAAAATAAATCTCCTATTAGGAAAATATAAGTGGAGTATAAAAAAATAGGTGAATGATATGACTGAAAAAGAATATAGCTCTGAATATATAAGAAAAATTATTGCCATGCTAAAAAAACATGAAGAAGAAATGAATAGATTAATATTGTAATACAAAGGCGATTTGTATGGGAAATAATCTTATACCATTGATGAAAGACTTCTTGAAAAAAGAAAAAATAAATTTTTCAATTTCTAAAGATAATTCTTCTGAGTTTTGGCTTGACAACTTCAATAGTACTATAACTGTTAGATTTAAGATTGATGATACTAAACATGAAATTTTATATGACGTTTATTCCCCTGAATATTCTGTTCATTTAAAAGAGGAAACAATAAAAGATGTTGAAAACCTTGAGTTTCTTGCTGAAGAAAATAGAAAATGGAAAATAGCAGAGAGTATAGAAAATATTTGGCTTGTTATAGATCAAATTAAATTATGGGCTAGAAAAAACAATTTTAGTGTAACGGAGAAACAATTGATATAAAATATGGAGGTATTGACATATGAAAGTTGGTTATGTGCTAATAAGTACAAAAAATACATATGAACGTGAAATTGCCGATAAACTCTTATTGATTGAAGGATTAATGGATGTTGAGCCTTTACTTGTTGAAGAAACTGCTTTAGCAGATCCTTTTTTTGAGGACTACAATCTAATTGCTAAATTTAAGGTCAATGATTCTAAGAATCTAAAGAAAATAATCAATAAAAAAATCCACAATATCGACGGAGTTGAAAAAACTAAATTTGTAACAAGATCAAAGATATAAAACTTTAATATTGGACTTTATGGAGGTTTTTATTATGAATTTTAAATTTTGTAGTTGTATTGTTATTATTTTGCTTATATCTTTATCATTTAGTTCTCATATTTCGATTGCTTCTTATACTGGAGAAATTAATTCTGGAAGTATTTCTATTAACTACCATAATGTTACGGTTTATGCACCTGCAGTTGCTCAAACAGAAGATGGATATGAGGGAGTTATTTCTACTATAACTGTTACAATACAAAATAATGGCAGTGGACGAGTATTTGTTGATACATTACCCTTGACTCAGGTTGATATGCAGGGTTCTGCTCGTCTTGCTGTTAAGGTTGCTGGTGCTCTTGTTAAGAATGATATAAATGTTGAAATAGATTCAGATAAATATGATTATTTTTTTGTAATTCGTACTTCCGCACCTGTTATTGGTGGACCATCTGCTGGAGCTGTAATGACACTTGCTACAATCTCTTTGCTTGAGAATTGGACAATTGATAAAAACCTAGTAATGACTGGTATGATTGATCCAGATGGAAGCATTGGACCTATTGGTGGTATCCCCTACAAAATTGATGCTGCAAATAGCGTTGGTGCAACTCGTTTTTTAATCCCAAAGGGTCAGATGACTTATACTGAAACCGTTACTGAGACAACCACCCAAAACGGATGGACCCAGATTATAACAAAACCAGTAACAAGAAATGTTTCAGATTATGCAAATGATAATTATGGCATGGAAGTTTTTGAAGTAGAGGATATTAATGATGTGCTTTTTTATGCAACTGGACATTCTTTTGATTTTCCTGAATCTGAACATAAAATTACAACAGAAGATTATATAAACGCAATGAAACCACTTGCTGAATCTTTACTTGATGGTGCCGAAGAATTATATAACAATTCAATTATAGATTTTGATAGTTCTAATATTCCAAATCGTTGGCCTTATTATTATAAAAATCAGGTTACTGATTATCTTAATTATGCTGAAAGTTATTTATCTGATGCTAAAGAATTATATGACAGTGATTTGTTTTATTCAAGTGCTAGTAAATCTTTCCAATCTTCAATCAGTTCTCGTTTTGTAACATATGCTTGTGATTATTTCAATTCTAATAATGAGGAAGAATATATTAATAAATTAATTAATGAAACAAGGTCAATTTATGATAATAAGAGTAAATTAGTAAAAAATGAAGATATTAAAGATTTGATTTCAATTCAATGTGTTGGCATTGCTCAAAAGAAAGCTGTGGAAGCATTATCATATTTTAATGATGCAATTAATAGTTTTAACAACAGTAATTATTTAAATGGATTGTATCAGCTTTCTTATTCATATGAAAGAAGTAACAGTATTAAGTGGTGGATAAATCTTTCATCTCAGTTTATTGATACTAATGAAATTGACCAAACAATAATTAAAGCGCTTGCAGAGGATTATATTGATAATGCACAGCAATCTATTGCTTATGCAACTGTTCTTTTACAAGAAATGGGAACAAGCTCTGCTTTTCTTACAAGTGCTGAAGAATTATTAGTTAATGCTCGTGATGATATTGAGCAGGATTATCCAGCCGCAGCTTTATTTGAATCTTTAGAGGCTTTAGTAAAAGGAAACCTTGCATTAGAGCTAGTTGATGGTGTAACAGAGGATAAGGTTGAAAGGGCTCGTGAGGGTGCAAGTATTAGCATAAGTCAAAGTAGAATGCAGGGTATTGAGCCGATTTTATCTGTTAGTTATTTTGAGTTAGCTGAAAGTTTAGAAAACGAATCTTCATATGATAATGCAATTTTTCAGTATAAGTATAGTGATCTTATAGCAGGAATGGTGGGACTTACTAGTAGCTCTGGTTCTTATTCTTCTAGATATATAGGTATTCCAGATTCTGATACAAATAATTCTGGAGAAATCTCATTGATTGATTTAGATGAATTCTCTATTGTTCAACTTTTAATAGGATGTATTGTTGGAATATTGATTGGAATAATACTTTGTAATATTTTTAGAAAAAAAATTTAAAAGTGGCGGTGAGAGAATATGGTTGAATATATAAAGATCAAAGATATGAGAATGCTTGTAACACCATATTCTGGTTTTGTTAAAAAAAATGCATCATTAGATGATATTGCAAAGATGATGATTGGAAATCCTTGCTTAAAATCTATTTATGTTGTGGATGACAAACAGAAATTAATTGGCAGGGTTACTCTTAGAGATTTAATAAAACATGAATTTATTAATTTATTACCTAGTGAATTTGAATATTTTAATGCATTAGAATTCATTGGAAACAAAACAGCAGAAGAGCTTATGAAATCACCAGTTTATGTTAAAGATGAGGACACATTAAAAACTGCTTTTAAGAAGATGTATGAATATGAACTTGAGGAATTACCTGTTGTAGATGAAGATTTATTACTTATAGGCAATATTGATCTTCTTGAACTATTAACAATTTTGATAGAAAATAAAGAAAGAAAATCTAATAAAAAATATTTGCAACTCATAATTAATAGACCATTTCACAGGTGATCTTTTTGTTAAATTATCTTTTGCTTGCTGGTGTTGCAATAGGCCTTGGTTTTCTCATTGGAAAAGGAACTCATCTGATGAAGATTACAGGTATTGTTGGTTATATAGTTACAGGTATTATTATTGGTCCTGAAATATTGGGAATTATTCATTTAAGTTCCGTTGAAATTGAGACAATGACAAATGTTGCTCTTGGTTTTGTTGCATTTATTATTGGAGGAGAACTTACAATTTCACTTTTAAGAAAAATTGGTAAGAGTATTATAGCAATTATTATCGGCGAATCCATAGGAGCATTCTTTGTTGTTTTTATTGGAGTTTATATTTTAACAAATAATCTATCGCTTTCTATTTTATTTGCAGCAATGGCTCCTGCAAGTGCTCCAGCTGGTGCTGTTGCAGTCATTCATGAATACAAAGCAAAAGGAAAACTTACTAATGCTATACTTGCAGTTGTAGGTTTTGATGACGGTCTTGCTGTTTTGATTTATGCTTTTTCTATTGCAATTGTCGGAGTTATCCTTTCCGGCGTTTTTTCAGTTTCAACAATGTTATTTGAACCAATAAGAAATATAGGAGGTGCAATTTTAATCGGTACTAGTATCGGTCTAATCTTTGGAGTTATCTTTAAAAGACTTATTGAACGTGAAGAAATAATTGCTCTCTCAATAACTGCTATTTTTATTACTGCAGGATTATCTGTATTACTAGATGTTTCTCTAATTTTATCTTGTATGAGTTTAGGTATGATTATAATAAATCTATACCCTCAGGATAATAAACCTGTTTTTGAACATATTAAATCAATAAGTCTGCCAATTTATATCCTATTTTTTGTTATAGCAGGTATTAATCTACATCTTGGTCTTCTAATTTCTATCGGCGTTATTGGTATTATCTATATTATCTGTAGAAGTATTGGTTTAATAGGAGGTAGTTATCTTGCTGCACTTGCTTCAAAGGCAGACCCAGTAATTAGAAATAATATTGGTCTAGGGATACTATCACAAGCAGGTGTAGCTATTGGATTGTCCTTAATTGCTTTTAATAAACTTTCAGATTTGGGGCACCCTGAATTGGGTAAGCTTATTGTTACAGTAGTTGCTGCAACGAGTGTTGTATTTGAAATAATTGGGCCTCTTTCTGCTCGTTTTGCAATAATAAAATCTGGGGAGGCACAGATAAAATAAAAAAGCGTTTAGAGATATTTAATGGAGAGTGAATATAAGTTTATGAAAAAAAATGAAACAAAGCTTGTATCTGAATTTTATGAGCTTAAAATAGAGCAACTTATGGATAGAAAAGTTTGGGATATTCCAATTGTTAACAGAGATGCAGCAATAATTGATGTTCTTTCTATACTTGATGGTAGATCACATGTTTGGGTTGTTGATAATTCTGATAATAAAGAATTATCTGGTGTAATTACACGTCAAGATGTTCTAGAGATTCTTGCCCCCCCTAGAACTTCATATAGTATGTTTTCAGTACCAAAAAATAAAATTCGTTGTATTAAAGGAAAGGCCGAGGATGTTATGAACAAAGAGCCGATTACTTCAAGATGTGATGAAAAAATAGTTGATGTTTTACAGAAAATGATGAAACATAGAATCAGACGTTTACCAGTAGTTACAAAGGATAAAAAGATAATTGGTGAAATAACCCTTAGACATTTAATTCATAAGTTTTATTTGGCAAGCCAGTATCATTCAATTACAGATGATTAGAATTTGATAGTGGGGAAAAATGGTCAAACTTAAAAGAGAGTTAGGTTTAAAAGAAGTAGTAGCAACCGTTGTAACCTCTGTAATAGGTGGAGGATTGTTTCTTACAACTATTCAGATACAAGATAAAGTACCAATTGGTTCATCAGTAATCTTTTCATATATGCTTGCTGCAATTCCAGCTCTTTTTATCGCATTATGTTATGCTGTGCTATCTTCTGCTATGCCCTCATCAGGTGGCGAGTATGTTTTTATCAGTCGAATTGTAGATCCTTTTCTTGGTTTTATTGTAACTTGGGCAAGATGGTTTGCAATGATTGCAGTCATTGCGGCTATGGCAGTTGGCGATATTGCAATTCTAACCCATTTTTTTAACATAGTTCACATGAACAATGTTGCCGTTTTTGTTACAACATATATACAGGCTATTGCTATTGTTTTGATTATATTGTTTTTATTGGTAAATTATCTTGGTGTTAAGTTATATGGACGCATTCAAACAACAATGTTTGTGTTATTGATGATTGGGCTTTTTTCACTTATAATCTTTGGTTTGCCACATGTAAGTCTTAGCAATCTTAGCTCTTCTTTCAATCCTGATTTATCTCTTATCGCTCAGGCTAGTAGTCTAATCTTCTTTAGTTATATTGGTTTTAGTGCCATAACTGATGCAGGAGATGAAGTAAAAGACGCTAAAAAAACGTTACCGCGAGGTATAATCATCTCCATTTTCACAATCGCTATTGTTTACATTCTTGTAGCGATCATTGTCTATGGATCCGTGTCTCCGTCTTTTTATTCCTCATATGATTTTGCTGAAGGTTCTGTTGCAAACGTTGCAGCAACTTTCCTACCTTTTTCCATTGCAGCGTTTGTTGCTTTTGCAGGATCAATTGCCATTATTTCAGATATTAATCCAACTATTCTTTCAACTTCTCGTCTAGTCTTTGCTTGGGCAAGAGATAAAATTGTACCAGAAAAATTAGCAGAACTAAATAAACATAAAGTCCCCAAATGGACTCTTTTGATAAATGCGATAATGGCAATATCTATTGTTCTACTAGCAAAGGCATTCATAGAGGCAGTAATGATGATCAACATGGCAGTTTTACTCGTTTTTATTACAATATCAATAACCGCATTAGTACTTCCATACAAGCATCCTGAGATTTACAAAAAAGCTAAATTTAAAATCAGGGCACTTCCAATAATTGGTTTAATAGGGCTCATTACATCTTCACTATTCCTTGTATTCATACTAAGGCTTCCTGATGCAATGCCTGGATTTTTACTTCTATTAACATGGATTGCTGTTGGCAGTATTGTATACATTTACACACAAGAGGGACATCAGTTACATTGGAGACTACAGAAACAGCATAGAAAAGAGAAAGATACCGCGGATAAGGAATTAATTAAAGAGCTAGTGAATACTGAAAAGGATAAGATTTCTAAAAAGAAAAAATAACTAATCTACTTTTATTTCACCTGCTTTATTTAAGGAAATCTTAGCAATTATTGGTCCAACAAGTTCATGTATAATCGTTGCACCAATAATTACACTTATTATTATATCGGCTATCTGGTCAAAGGCATTATTTTGTTTTATTAATAAAGCCAAACCAATTACTATGCCGCCCTGCGGTATTAAACCACCTGCAACATATTTTTTAACCTTTTTCGGTGATTTAGCAAGGTGGGCACCAAGTTTTGAACCTGATACTTTACCAATTGTTCTAAAGATAACAAAAAACAATATTAGTATATATGAAGTTGATATAACTGAGAAATTTAGGTGCATTCCACTTATTGTGAAAAACAATACAAAAATTAGTTCTTCTGTGTATCTTTCAATTATTTTAAATATCTTTTCTCTTAATCTGTTAAAATTAACTACTATAGCCCCCATCGACATTGTTGCAAGAAGTTCATCTACACCGATTATTTTTGCGGCTCCAAAACAAAGCAACAAAAAACATATTATAATTACAATAAACATTCCTTCTGATTCTCGTTTTACCAACCATGTTATAGAGTTGAAAATAAATCCAAAAACTATCCCAAGAATTATCGCTCCAAATATCACAAACAAAAGATCAAAAAAAGATGAATAAATGCCAAATGTTTGATGAAGGATTAAAACTCCACCTATTGTAATTGCAAGGCTATAATTTACTATACCAAGAGCATCATCAAAAGCAGCAACTCCCATAATTGTTTGAGATACCTCACCTTTTGCTTTGTATTCATGCGAGACAGCAAGAGTTGCTGACGGGTCAGTTGGTGATGCAAGAGCTGCTAGGAGTAGACTTATTGGAATAAAAACGGCAAACCAGTCAGCATTAGTAACATTAAGAAAAAATGGGGTTATTGCTAAAAATCCTAAAAAAACTGCAAGAAATGCAAACTCTGCTTCCAAAAAAGTAATGCTGATTATTCCCTTGCCAAGTTTTTTTATTTTTTTATAAAGAAGTGTTCCTCCAACCGAGAAGGTAATAAAGGCAAGAGCAATGTTTGTTATAACATCAGTATGTTCATTAAAACTTGCAGGAATTATATGGAAAAGCCCGGGGTTTAACAAAATACCTGCAAGAATATAACCTGTAATTTTTGGGAGTTTTATTTTTGATACAATCTCGCCAAGTACAAAACCAGTGAATAAAATTGCTCCTATAATAATTAAAGATTCCATTGAGTTTTTCTCCTAGATATACAAATTAAATAGGCTACTTAGCAATATTCTTAGATAAATAATTATCTAAATTTTGAAATTACTATTTAATTTGAATAAGTTTAATTAGATTTATGCAATTCTAAAATTATTAAAATAGTGAGTTTTTGATATGAAAAAGGAAAGTCTAATAGGATTGATTTTTGTACTTGCTATTGCAGTTATTGTTTTTATAATTGTTTTATTTTCTGGTTCAGAAACGAAGGACATTGAAGTAGTTGTATTGGATATAACATATAAAAATAATCAATATTTTGTTAATATATCTCTTAAGAATAATCAAGATAAAACAGAGTGGATTTCTAATACATATTTGGAAACAGTTAAAGGAAGCGTTATTGATTTAACTGGGGCAGGCCTAGATGAAAAAGTTGATCCTGGAGAAACAAACTATCTACAACTATTCTCTGCAGATGTCACTGAACGCATCACCGATCCCCCATTTACATTGAGATATACTGTTTTTCCTAGTGGAAAATCATATTCTGTTGAAATTTAAAAGAGTTTTAATTTATCTACTAACAATTAAAAATGAAGCAAGAAGAGTGCATAATACAAAACCTAAAAAATCGGCAATTTTTTATTGTGTATTTATTCAGATTTTGGCATATATCCAAGTTTTAAATCTCTTTTTTAGAAAACGAAAACATAAGAGGTTAAAAATTGATGGGTTTTCTCCTGCTGAAACACGTATGGATGCAGGAAAAGGGATTTGTACACTAGTGTCCCTTTCCGATGAATAATTATAACGAAATTAGAAAAAAAGTACTAACCTATACTTTTATATCAATTCCCACCAGCGGCTTGCAGAAGGATATTTCTCATGTTGAACACGTAAAAAACACCATTTTTTCATGTGCGGCTTTGAACCCCTAAAACATCGATTTTGGTATTCGCCTATTGACATCATAATCAGCAAGTGATAATGCTACAAATAAATTAATTCAGGGGAAGGGATTTGAATCCGAGTAGCTGGCTCGAAAGACCAGAAATGAATGTGAATGAAAATAAATTCGGGTAACTTGTAAACAATAAAATATTTATATATAATAGTTTTAAAAATAGTTATTGGTATAAACTTGAGGAATAGACTTGAATAAAAAATTAATTATTATAATAATGTTGATGCTTGTTTTACCTACATCGCTTTCTGGTTGTCTAGATAAAAACAAACAAACAGGACAATACATACCTTCATCATCTAATTCTGCACCCATTCCAATAATAAATGCACCTGAAACAGCATATTTTGGAGAGATTATTAGCTTTGATGGGACAGGTTCATATGATTCAGATGGAAAAATCGGATCGTACATTTGGTATTTTGGAGATAATGAAACAGCAACAGGTGCACTAGTAACACATGCATATCAGTTTGAAAAATATATTAACGCAGATTTTCCCATTACTTATTCAGTTTTGTTGGAAATTGTGGATGATAATGAAGCCTTCGAGTATATTACCCATGAAATAATGGTATTTCCTAGGAATTATATTTTCTATTTTAGTAAGGCGGTTTTAACTGACGAAAAACCACCAGTAAGCAATGATATGATAAAAGCATCTTTTGGTTATTTTAAATTTAATCCACTACAGAACTTAACATATGAATTATCAAATTATATAAACATTCAACCATGTAATTGGAATGCAACTATACATATCGAGAAACCGAAGTTTACATTTATAAATCGTGTTTCACTAGCTCTTAATAACAAAACTGGAGTTAAAATTGCAGAAGAAAACTTGAGATTAAAGTTATTCGAATTTTGGGAGGAAAAGGATATTTTATTCACAGGAATAACAATTAAATCAGAGGAATTCAAATCAATAAATCTAATCATTTATGGTTTTTCATTACGAGAAAAAATTAGCATTATTTATGGCGGTGATACGGCAAGTCAAATCTGTTTTCATTTTACCTCATAGGAAACCAAAAAAACATCTTTAAAATTGATGGAAAGAAAATGTACTATTCTCCAACTATTTGTACAATGATACCCCTGTTTCTAGGTCCTGTATCCAGCTCCAAAAAGACAAGTTGCTGCCAAGTTCCATGAATTATATTACTGTTCTGAAAAGGTACTGTTAAACTAGGACCCATTAATGTTGCTTTACAATGACTTCTTCCATTGTCATCGTGCCATGTTAGATGATGTTTATATTCTTGGTTTTTAGGTGCTATCTTCTCCAAGGTTCTTGGAAAATCTTCTTTGAGGCCAGGCTCATATTCAATGGTAGATATTGTACCTGTAGATCCAGCTACAAATATATTACATATCCCTTCTTTTAATCCAGAATTTGATACAACTTTCTGTACATCTTCTGTTATATCTATTATGTCATTCTCGCCTTTGGATTTAATGTTTATTTCACTATGATATACGGCCATATTCCTACATTTTCAAAAACAACTATTGCCTTATAACTCTGTTTGTATCTGTAAAACCTAGATTTTAGGAGAAAAAAACCCTTTTAAGCAATTATCACACCTTATTTACTCCAAGAGAAAAAGGTTATTTTTAAATTTTTATTAATAACAGAACAGCGAAATCATACTTCATACTAATTCAAAATTGAAATTATAAAATCAAAACCGTATCTAAAAAAATATCCAATATGTGGAAAAGCAAAATAAACTAGCTATAAACTATGTAATAAATTCTATGCAAAGGATTAAATAAAAATGCCATCTTTGTGGAACGATGAGGGAATATTCTGAAAAAATATGTTTTCGTTGATATAAAGAAAAGAAATATAAAAAGACGTAGGGGGACTCCATTAACTAATTAATTCAGTTGAATTACTAATAAGATAAATGAAATCAGGATAAAAGTTTTTAATGATATAGGTATTCTCCATTTAGCATTAGTGTTATTATGGATGCTATTGAAGCTATTCTTTCTAGGAGAAGTATACGGAATTATCGCAAAAAACCAATAGCCGATTCTTTGATAAAAGAGCTGTTGGAAGTGGGTATGAATGCTCCATCTGCAGGTAACGAACAACCTTGGCAATTTATTGTAATCACTAATCCAAAAATTCTGAATGACATTCCGAAATTTCATCCACATTCAAAGATGCTGAAAGATGCTTCTTTAGCAATTTTAGTATGTCTTGATATGAATTTAGAAAAACATAAGGGAATGGGAATTCAAGATTGTTCTGCATCTACTGAAAATATCCTTATTGCCGTTAATGCAAAAGGATTAGGAGCCGTCTGGTTAGGGATTCATCCAAGAGAAGAACGAGTTAGTGGCATGAGGAGATTGTTGAACATTCCTGAACATGTTTTACCTTTTTCTCTAATCTCTATTGGCTACCCTGCAGAAAAAAAACTAAGGGAAAATCGGTATAATAATTCAAGAGTTCATTATAATCAATGGTGAACAAAGACATTTTAAACCTTCATCAACCTGATTTCAATATTGCCCTAAAACCTGCCCAATATATAGAACCCTAGACTTTTTCATCAGATTTTTAGGGTAGAAAAGGAAGATAACTCTGTTTACTTTCTAAATAGGTTACACATTCTATCTAAACTATAATTAATTTGTTGTGATATAGAATAATCATTTTCTTGCAACAGTTTTGCGATTCCCATACTTAGCTCAAAAATTGCTAGGTTATGTTCCTTTTTAGATTTATGGATTTGATGTGGTGTAATATCTAGTTTATCATAAGATAAAAAAGCCTGCGAATTATTGTTTTCCATCATATTCTCTAAATGTATTCTTAATTGGAATAAAAAAATATGAAGTTGAACAGTTTCATCCTTTTGCATAGTTACATTCCCTATATACAATTTCTTTAGTTTAATGTTACTCTCGACAAATCCTCCAATGTTAATTAAAATCTGATTTTTCTTCCAGATGCATCTCTTTTGTATACACCAAAATCTTCAATGTTTTTCAACGTTTTTCCATCAAATACGGGACCTTCTACACACACTCGTAGACCCTCACCAATACAACATTGACTGCAAACTCCTACCCCACATTTCATATACCTCTCCAGGGATGCTTGAAAAGAAATATTATTGCATAAATCAAGTAAATTTTTCATCATTATTTCTGGACCGCATGTCAAAACAGATGTAAATTTTTCCTGGCTTATTAGTTCATCTGCAAGATCTGTAGCAAAACCCTTGTAACCTTTGGAACCATCATCAGTAGAAATGTGTATTTCAGCACCACATTTTTTAAACCTTTCTTCAAAAAACAACTCATTGCTGTTTTTCACTCCGATGATGATAGTTGAAGAAATATTATTATTTTCCGCTCTCTCAACAGCAGGAGCAAGCATAGCAACGCCAGTTCCACCACCAACAAAAAGAATTCTTTTTCCATATATCTTAAATCCATTACCATATGGTCCCCTTATACCAATTTTATCTCCTTTTATAAAATCAAAAAGAGCGTTTGTTGCTTCTCCAACTTTTCTAAAGGTTATACCCTTAACATCCTTGTCAATATATGAAACACTCATAGGTATTTCGTCTACACCAGGTATCCAAATCATAAAAAATTGACCTGGAATTATCTTTTTTGGATATTTAAACATAAATGTTTTGACGTTCTTATTTTCTGTTTTAGTTTCGGTTATTTTTGATATTTGTAGACTGTTCATTTGTGTGCAGCTCCGATTAACTCTGATAGTCGTTTATAATTATGGTTTTCCATCCAGCATTCCATTTCTCTACAGATTTTTTTGAATATATCGACACCCCTATAATATATTCCTGATCCAATTTGTACTGCTGAAGCACCTGCCATGATATATTCCAATGCATCTTCTCCAGTTGTTACACCACCAACACCTATTATGGGTATATCAACATTCTTTGCAATTTCATAGACACAACGTATTCCAATGGGCTTTATCGCCATTCCAGAATACCCTCCAGTTTTGTTAGAAAGCACAGGCATTTTGAGTTCCAAATCAATTTTCATGGCTTTTACGCTGTTAATAGCTACAATTCCATCTGCATTTCCATCTTCTGCTGCTTTAGCAATTTCTACTATATCTGTCAAATTAGAAGAAAGTTTGACGAATACAGGTTTGTCGATTGATTCCTTTACCCTAGAAGTTATTTCACTGACAAGTGCAGGATCCGACCCAATTTCTAGCCCGTAACCTTTTGCATGAGGACAGCTCATATTTAGTTCCTGAGCATCTATACCATATTTCTGCATCTTCTTACTTAATTCAATAAATTCATCGGAGTCTGAGCCGAAAATACTTCCAATTATCGGAACATTCGAATCTTTCATTTTTTTGACTTCCTCTTCAAACTCATTTATCCCAGGATTAGGTAACCCCATTGCATTTAAAATTCCGTGTTCCAACTCTGCAAAGGTAGGATTTAGATATCCCTCCCTAGACTTAAGCCCAATTGACTTTGTGACAACAGCGCTTGCACCACAATCAAAAATTCTCTTCATACTTCCAGCATCTTCATCCATTATTCCAGATGCCAGTATTGTTGGATTCCTTAGTTTAATAGAAGCAATTTTCGTGGTAATATCTACCAATGTAACACCTCCAGCACAAAGTAAAAGGATTTATTTATCAGTTGGCTCTTATGAAATTTTAACAGATATACACCAAAATCAGCAGTTTATCATCCAATATAAATTTAACCATATATATCGTGTTAATAATTTACATAGTGATTTGAGAGCGATTATTGCAGCAAACATACTGAACAGAAAGATTTGAATCCCTGACATCGTAGTAATGTTTCATCCAAAACTTTAGGATTTGACGGTTTTTCTGAGGGTTAAAATAAAAAGACTTTAAGCAATTATGCAGTTTTGCCCTAAAATTTAAATAATAAATGTAGGTACTATTTTAGAGAATCCCCTCAACTGAGGGTATAGCAATATATAAGATAAATGGTGCTAAATAAATATTTGTAGCATATGTTCCACAATTCCTCTTATTTAATTGTAACATTTATAACACAATAATGGAAAATTTTATATGCCCGTAAAACATACATTTCTACGGCAACAAAGGGAAGGAGGAAGAATTCTTCATATTTTTGTCCCCCTCTTTCCTTTTTCAAAATTAATATTTATGGATATATGATTAGGCCGATTTCATTTCAAAGGAAAAAAGTTCAAATTATATTCAACGGCTTGTACTATCCTGTTTTTTAAGGTATTTTTGATGATATTCTTCTGCTGGATAGAATTCTTTTACAGGTGTTATTTCAGTTTGAATTTTTACCCCAAGGTTTTTTTCTTTTTGTTTTTTTGATTGTACTGCTATCTGTTTTTGATCTTGGTTATGATAAAAAATTGCTGATCTGTATTGCGTACCTATATCAAGCCCTTGTCTATTTTTTTGAGTTGGATCGTGTATGATCCAGAATTTTTCAAGTAGTTGCTCATATGTTATTATTTTTGGATTGTATATTATTTGTACTGCTTCTGAATGTCCTGTTTTACCTGTGCATACTTGCTCATATGTTGGGTTTTTTGTTTTTCCCCCAGTGTATCCTACTGTTGTTTTTTGAACACCCCTAGTTCTTTCAAATACTGCCTCAACTCCCCAGAAACATCCTGCCGCAAAAGTTGCTTTTTTCATAATTAATGTTAATTATAAATTTTTAATATTAATAGATATTGGAGGAATATCTAGCAGGTTTTTTCTAATCAGTTAATAGTTATGTACTAAATTACAACGTAAAGAATAAGGTAAGTAAAACATCTAGGTTAAATTAGATTTTGATACCACAAAGTAGCACCTTTAAACCAATATCATATGTTTTCCAACATCAAAAGAAACAATTAAGTTATCAAAAACGTACATAAAAAAGATTAACATAAAACACCAACTGAACGAAAACGTAATGCATTGAGTCGCAAGCACAAAATACATTAAAAAAGACATATTATAAGGTTTGAATTCAAATGTATCTTGTAACACGATGGTTTGGCACATTTCTATGTGATAAAAACGGCATAAAAAGTAAAATTCTCTTTCCAAAAGACGCAGAAGATATTTACAAAAGATTATTGAAGATAGACAAACAAGAAATACTAACAGAAGAAAAAAAAATCACGAAAGGTGCTTATCTAATTGTAAATGAAAAAAGATTGAGAAAAATTGGTACGTATAATCAGAACGACCCGTTTTTTAAGAAAATTTCAATTGAATCTGAAGATTTTGATTTCCCTCAGAATTTAATTCATGAAGCATCTATAATACTAGCCGAAAAAAAGGTCGAAGAAAAATTAAAATCAGAAGATTTGCAGATTATTCAGATGGTTAATGCTTTGGATGACCTAATACAAACATATAACTTACTTTCCGAACGGATTAATTGCTGGTCAGCAATTCAAACACCCGAGAAAAAAATTAAACCATTTGAAAACTTGTTTTCTAATGTTAATGATGAGATTAAAAGATTAGAAACGGAAATCGAGTGTGATGTCAAGAAGATTGCCCCAAACATCAGTGAGATAGCAGGATCAATTATTAGTGCACGGTTGATGTCACTTGCAGGTGGGATGAAAAGACTTGGATGTATGCCTGCATCTACTATACAGCTATTGGGCGCCGAAAAAGCACTTTTTAGATTTAAAAAAGAAGGAGGGAGACCTCCAAAACATGGCGTAATCTTCCAACATCCCTTAATCAATAGGGCTCCTCAAAAAAATAGGGGAAAGATTGCACGTATACTTGCATCAAAAATTGCAATAGCTTCAAAAGCAGATGTATTTACAAAAAGAAATATTTCAGATGCTTTAAAAGATGACATAAAGAAGAGGATAAAAGACATAGTAAATCTTTAATTCATCTAGTGAAATAGGGGCAAGCCCCTATAACCCTTTCCG
>Ga0272442_10002958_pt1 | contig 24128 bp, 26 predicted proteins | sample SSMForm2O_FD_200262 | JGI IMG/M metagenome (GOLD analysis project Ga0272442, IMG submission 200262) | Marine sediment archaeal communities from Little Sippewissett salt marsh, Falmouth, MA, United States - SSM-Form-2O | ecosystem: Environmental > Aquatic > Marine > Wetlands > Sediment ...
CATAACCCTTCTCAGTGCAGAGATTACTTGATCATCTGAAGGGATTGTATAACTCATGTCAACTGTTAACTTGTTTATAAATTATAATAATTTGCATAGAATGATGCGTTGTCGTGTTCAAATGAAAAAATGAAAATATTGAAGAAAAATTATTCTTCAAGTTTAATTGTTTTTAATACATCAGTTCGACTGACAATACCAACTACTTTTTTATTTTCAGTTATTGGAATAGATCCAATTTGATATTTCATCATCATCTCTGCGATTGCTTTGACTGTTGTATCTGATTCAGCAGAAATCACTGGAGTTTTCATAACATCATTAACGAGTAACTCATCAAGTTGATGGTTTTGTTTTCCTAAAGGAAATAATTTTTTGATTTTAGCTAATGAATAGGCGATGTCGATATCTGAAATCATACCAATTAAAAGACCATTATTGATAACCGGAAGTCGGGCAATTTGTTCATCTATCATCCTTCGACGTGCATGAACAACGCGATCCTCTGGAGAAACAGAATGAATTTCAACATGCATAATCTCTCCGATTGCTTTGATACTAGTCACTAAGGGAAGTAAATCTGCTTTAGTTACAACTCCAACAAGTTCATCGTTGTCCACCACCATAAGAATGGTTGGCCCTGGTTCGCCAACCTTAGCTAAAATTGTGGAAAGATCATCATTTGGATGGATAATATTAATATCTTTTTCCATGACTGATGACGCATGCAAACGAGCAGCTGGAACACCCCGATTCCGAATTGCTCCCAATTTCTTGGCAATTTCATTATCAGTGACTACTCCAACAAGTTGTTTTTCTTCAAGAATCGGAATTTTTGTAACATCATTTTTTTTCATCGTTTTCATGACATATTTTAAATCAACATCTTTATCAACACTTATGATTTCAGTTGTCATAATCTCTTTTATTTTCATAAATTGCAACCTCACTTTTTCACTTTTATTCATATTTTAATGCATCAATGCAATCTTCACAGAGAAGTTTACCATCAACATTTCTTAGATTTGCTGATAATGTTTCGCATTCTTCACATATTCCAGAAAAGACTTGCTTTTGATAATATGATTCATCTCGTTGAGTAATTGCATACCATTCGTGAGATATCTCTTTTAAAACTGGTGTTATATTAAGGATATCTCTTTGAGTGATTACGCCAATTAAACGGTTATGTTCTATGACGGGTAGTCGTCGAACATTACATTTTTTCATTATTTCTAGAGCCTCTTGAATGGAAGAAAAAGGATCAATTACCACAATAGGTGTAGTCATAATTTTTTCAATGGTTACCTGACTTGGGTGAATGTTTTCTGCTACTGTTTTTCTAACGATATCTCTTTCTGTAACGATTCCTAGCGGTTTTTCAGATCCAACAAAACAGGAATCGACTTTATGAGAACGCATCAGGGCAGCAGCTTCTTGAACAGTAATATCTGGAGGAGCGATAACGGGTTTTGTTTTCATAGCCTCCCGGACGATAACGTTTCCTTTTGTCATTACTTTTTCCTTCTAGATTCTATTGGTATGTTTTTGAACGGGGTCTATTTATCGGAACCATTAAAACCTTTCGCTTCATTGTTTTTTTTGTTGAAGGATGAATGGGAGTCAATATGAACGTGAATTTCGCAGCATTTTAGAAGCTGATGAAATTATATTAGAGAAGATAACAAAATCTTGCTCTACGGGAGAAAAAGAAAATTATTTACGAATTAAGGATAGACCATTTGCAGTTATAAGAGCTGCGGGATCACTTGGAATAGATTTAGTCGCTGTAAGGGGAGACGTATCCTTTCTTGTTGAAATAAAGACGAGTAGTTCACCTACACTTCATTTTAGTTCAATGGCTGGAAAACTTCAACAACAAGCTGAATCAATGATAGCATTATGTGAAAAAACATTAACCCTGCCGGTGTATGCATTTCGATTGAAACGATATCGAGGTGATTCTTGGAGAATATTCACGGTTAATAATAAGAACCTTCAGGGTCGTCTTCGTATTTTACATCAACGATTACCATTGCTTGATATGAGTGTAAATGGAAATTTTATTATGCGATGGAAAGAGGGGATGCCTTTATCCAGTTTCTTGGAGTATCTATGTAAATAACGTGTTTGTGATTAATAAAACAAGATTTTTTGTTTTATTTTTTTTATCAATGACGAAATCTTTTAGAATAGTAGATGAATTCCAGTGTGTAGATAACTATGAAAAAATTACTTGTTGCCTATGATGGGTCAGAAGCATCTAAAAAAGCAATTTCCGTCGCGATTGAATCAGCGTTACCAGAAGATGAATTGATTATACTCACGGTTATTCCTGCGGAATTAACTCAGTCATCATTTACAAAAATGTTGCTCCCAACGATTGATATGAGCTCAATTGTTCAATCTGGAAGTTTTAAGGAACGGGCAATGGAATCACTTAGTGATATGGCTAAAGAATATGGACCTACTGTAGGAAAAGTCAATGTAGCAGTTGAATCAGGAGATCCTGCTGATGAAATCCTTCTTTCTGCAAAAAAACATGGTGCTGATATGATTGTTCTTGGGTACCGAGGATATGGGAAAGAAGGTCGATTTCTACTAGGAAGTGTTACAGATAAGGTTGTTCGCTATGCAGGTACAAGTGTACTTGTCGTTCGATAAATAAAAAAATATAACTGTTTGGTAATTATATATGCACCCTGCTGATGAAATCCGAGGGATTAAAAGTAAACTTTTAGAAAAAAAGCGAATTGTGCTGGCTGTAACCGGAAGTATTGCTGCTGTTGAAACAGTGCGTTTAGCTCGTGAACTTATTAGACATGGAGCAACAGTTATCCCCGTGATGACGGAAGCGGCAACAAAAATTATTCATCCAGATGCCTTATGGTTTGCAACCGGGAAAAAACCTATTGTCAAATTAACTGGTGATACTGAACATGTTCATTATTGTGGACGGGTCAATGATCCAGTTGATTTGTTATTAATTGTTCCGTCTACTGCAAACACAATTTCTAAAATAGCATTAGGTATCGATGATACTGTGGTAACCACATTTGCAACAACAGCGATTGGATCTCATCGTCCAATACTCATTGTTCCTGCGATGCATCTTTCTATGTACGATCATAACATCGTTCAGGAAAATATAACTAAGTTAAAACGACAAAATATTGACTTTATTGATCCTTTTATAAAAGATAACAAAGCAAAATTAGCGAATAATGAGCGTATTATCGCTCAGGTTATTCATCGGATTGGACCAAAACTATTGGCGGGAAAAAAGGTTCTCATAATCGGTGGTTCTACTGAAGAACCTATTGATGATGTACGGTGTATAACAAATGTTAGTTCAGGGAAAACAGCTATAACTTTGGCAACCTCTTCATTTTTCCAGGGTGCTGATGTAAAATTATGGTATGGACAGAGTAATACTTCTATTCCTTCATTTATTCCTTCAGATCGATTCAAAACTATTGCTGATCTTAAAAAAATGATTAACAAGACAACTTTTGATGAATATGATATGATAGTTGTCTGTGCAGCTTTAGCAGATTTTATCCCTGAGAAACAAGACGGTAAAATTTGTTCAGATCAAGATGTTTTATCCATCCAGTGTCATAAAGCAGAAAAAATCCTACCTCTGTTAAAAGATAAGGTGTCGAGGAGTAAGATTATAGGATTCAAATTATCGGAATCAAAAAATACTGCTATTGAAAAGGCAAAAGAACTCTTAACCTCAAGTTCAATTGATGCGGTGATAGCAAATACCATTTCTAGTATTAACTCATCAGATCAAACCATATGGATTGTTGATCATACTAGCGATATTGAAGAATATTCTGGATCGAAAGATGATGTTGCTTTACATCTCGTATCGTATTTTTATTCTGTGATGTCATGAGAAAAGCAGTTGCGTTTGCACCAGGACATATTTCTGGATTCTTCCAACCGCTAACTGATTCAGAGGATCTGAACAAGATTGGTTCTAGGGGGGCAGGGGTATGTATTGCTCATGGTGCCACCGCTCAAGTTGAAATAATAAAAAGCTGTAAACAAAAAATCAATGTATTTATAAATGAAACAAGAGGAAAATATCCTGTTACCCAAACTGCTGTAAGGCATCTTTTAGGAGAGGAAAACCTGGAAGTAACAGTAAATGTCGCCCTAAGTGTACCTGGAAGCCATGGATTTGGAATGAGTGCTGCAGGGGCATTAAGTTCTTCACTTGCAACAGCTGAAATTTTAGAAAAACCTCATCAAAAGGCTATTGAAGCAGCTCACCAAGCAGAAGTGATTCATCATACTGGCTTGGGTGATGTTTGCAGTTCAGCTGTTGGAGGATTTGAAATAAGAAAAAAACCTGGAATTATACCCTATGGCGATATACAAAAAATCTCTGAACAACACTCAATTCTTCTCGCTGTATTTCCCGGGAATATGTCCACAAAATCAATTTTAACAAATGACCGTTATTTACAACAAATTTCAAAAATTGGATCATTCTGCACTGACAAGGTCATACAATCACCCTCGATTGAATCGATAATGTACTATTCATATTATTTCACTGTAAAAAGTGGTTTAGCACCTAAAAAAATTCTTCGATTACTAGAAAAAACAAAAGATGAACACCTTGCAAGTATGTGCATGCTTGGGCATTCTATTTTTGTCCTTGATTATAATGAAACGATAGTACAATTACTTTCAAAAGAGGCAATGATAATTAAAACAACAGTTGATAATAACGGTGCACGAATCATAGAGGAGAGTTGATACAATAACATCAGATTTCGAAAGTTATTCCTTCTGCAAGATCCTGTAAATGTTTTTCTGCATCTTCTGGACCTTTCGCAAACAAGATATCTTCTGAATCAACCATGGTTTTTTTATTTGGACCATACAACCATTTATTCTTATGACGTATGGCTATCACGGTCATCCCAGTTTCACTACCGAGTTTTAATTCACCTAAAGTTTTTCCGCATAAAATCGATTCGTGTTTTACCATCACTCGGGTTAGAACTTCATCAGATTCTTTAAGACTCATGGTAATAATTGGATGTAATCCAACATCTCTTAGTTGCACATCAGCGATTTCTTGAGCTGCATCAGCGATTTCTTCACCGGCCTTTGCAAGTTTTATGATCGTTAACGCGCTATCAACAGATAATTTATGCTCAGAGACTTCTTCAAAAGTATCACGTTGTATTGTTTCATATAACTTATCGATTAAATTTTCAAGATCATAGACTTCTTCAGCGATAGTTTTATTGTTATAAATTAAAGAAGAATATGCTAAATCAACCATTAGTTCGGATTTGTCTTTGATCTCTAAAACCATATCTTCAATCCGCTCTTTTTTCATTCGATGTCCTCCAGTTTTCCTCGGAAAAATGCATTCAGTTGATTGTATCCCTCTTCATTTCCTCTTGCAATAACAATATCCTCAGCTTCGAGAGTATTTTTTGATTGAGGATTATAAATCCAATAATTCTCCCGACGAATGGCAATGATTCTCATCCCGGTTTCTGATTCAATTTTTAACTCTCCAATAGTTTCATTACAGGCAGATGATGATTTTAAAATTTCCAATCGATAAATACGTTCATCTGCTTTTGCGAAAATCCTGGGAAGAACTGGTTCCGTGTTATCTTTCATTAATAAAATGATGTCTCCAGCAGTGTTTGATATTTTTTCAGCAGCCTGAGCAATTTGAAGAATTCCTGCAAGTTGTTCAGCATCTTCTTTACTACGTGCTGCCATCATTGCCATGATTCTAATATCATAATTAAGTTTATCCATACGAACTTCCAAGTATCGTACTTCTTCAGCTATTTCCTGATTATGGAGTAGTATGGCAGAATACGCGAGATCGATAATGAGCTCAGAAATATCTTTCATTTCTGTTAGCAAGTCCTTAACTGGAGTTGGCTCATATTCGATTTCACTAAATTCTTCTTTTTTCCAGAGTGGAGTTTTTTGGATTTTTCTTGAGATTCTGTGATGGTGGTTTTCATTACTCATTATTGTTCAGACTCCAATAAATAAAAATAAAATCAAAATTCCAAACGTATCACCAATGGTTGTAACCACTGGTGCAACGACATCGTCTGGATCTATACCTTTTTTAAATGAGATAAATGCAGTAACAACGCTTACAATTGATAGTAGTCCAATTAGGATGATTCCCGTGGTAAGAAATGTAGTAATAAACGACAGTAAACTTACATTCATTGCTAATCCATTAATCCATCCTATCAAATAAATACCTATCGATAGGAGGGTGTATGTTATTGAACCCATGAGTATGGCGGTAATAACAGTTTCATGCATGATTTTGTCTTTTAGATTAATTTCAACTGAACCAACATGTAATCCTGACGCAATGTGTGCACCAAGTATACTCCCTATATTTCCACCAACTCCATTGATAACTGGAATGGCAATGAGGAAAACAGGGAGTCGAGCAAGTATTACTTGTTCTTTGAGCAATAACAATTGGCCAACCATTACTTCAACCAGTAAACAAAGGAAGAGTAATGGCATACCATTAATCACAATTTTTTTCCAATGATACATTACAAAACCACCTCCATAAAAACTGCACTTGCAAAAATACAGAGCATGGTAGTAATATCTCCAACGGTAGCAAGAGCGGGACCAGTGATATTATCTGGATCATAACCTCGTTTGAACACTAAATAAATGATGCCTATGGTAAATGAAGTCAGCAATAATCCTGAGGTAATACCTGCGATTAAGACGGTACCAAGCAAGAAGATAAAATTGACTTGTTGTTGAAAAAAAACGAGTGTGGTAAAATAGGCGACTATACCAATGGTAGCAGAAACAAGAACGCTGAGTATTAATGAACCAATGACATTTTGTTTCAATGCATCATTCCACATATTTTCCGCATTGATTAATCCTAAATGATACGCAGAACCGAGCCGAGAACCAAAGGCAGTACTAATATTGCCTCTTAGTGCAATGATTCCAGGTATAACCACAAGGAGACCAGGGATGCGATGGAAGATATCAACCATTGATCCAAGAATACTGCCGGTAAAGATACCACCGATACCACAAAGAATGAGCAGGGGGAGGCTTTGTTTGAGCATTTGCTTTAAAATCACGTGCTGCCACCTCCAAATTAGTCTCACAATCCATAGTATCAACTCACTTAACAATTAGTACTTATAAGTATTTTTTGCGAAACCCTTTCCACTTTTGATCATTATGTTCCTGAATTATTTTCAGTTGTTTTTCATTTCTTTTAGGAACAAATAAATGTTTAAATCTACCCTGATATTTCAACCATTCCTCAATGGGTTTAGGTTTAATTTTATCTTCAAGAATCAACTTACTTTTTCCATTAAAAACAAGTTCATCATTTTCATATTCCCATAATGACCAAGCACCAGTTTCAATAGCAAGTTTACCCATATCTACCGTTTTATCCATACTAAATCGCCAGCCAGGTGGACAAGGTGCAAGGATTTCAATGTATTTTGGACCCTTGATGTCCTTTGCTTTTTTTACTTTTCGATAAAGATCTTCAGGATCACTTACTGATGTTTGTGCCGCATAGGGGGGATGATGAGCAAGTATGATTTCACCCATTTCTTTGTGAAATTCGGTTTTTCCACCTACCGTAGTTGTTGTCCATGCAGATATTGGTGTAGCACCACTTCGTTGAATGCCAGTGTTTGAATAGATTTGATTATTGTAACAGATATAGATAAAATTCGTTCCTCGTTCAATTGCACCGGATAAGGCTTGCAATCCGATATCATAGGTTCCTCCATCTCCAGCCCAAGCGAGGACAGTGATATCATCTTTTCCTTGTTTATGTAGGGCAGCCTTCACTCCAGAAGCACCAGCGGCTGCTGCCTCAAATGCAATATTCATTATGGGAATTTCAAATGAGGTATATGGATACAAACTTTGAATTACCGCGGTACAACATGCAGGAACGACCATTACTGTTTTCTTACCAAGAGCTTTCAATACGATTCGTAACCCCATTGTTGCAGGACAACCTGGACATGCAGCGTTTCCTTGTAAAACGTATTCTTCCATGGGTAAGTCTTTCAATGCCATAGTCTACACCGCCTCCTTAAAACCATACCATATTTGCTGTTTTGCTTTTCCGTTTATAGCTTTTTTACACATTTTTTCGATATCCCCATACGGAACATCTTTTCCACCAAGACCTGCGATAAATCCAGTGATTTTACCATCTGATTCGTTATATAATGCACCTTTAATCTCGTTAAAAACTGCTCCTTCTAAACCAACAGATATGTTTCTATCGATGACGATTAATTCTGCTTGTTTGCTAAGTTTAATAATTTCTTCAGTGGGAAATGGTCTAAGTACTCTTAGACGAGCAAGTCCAATCTTTAATCCTTCTTTTCGTAGATTATTAATTGCTTCCTTACTTTCAGCACCAATCGCTCCCATAGAAATAAGGATATATTCAGCATCATCACAATGATAATATTCCAATAATCCACCATGGGTCCTTCCAAATGTTTCTTCCCACTCTTTAGCAATTGAAGGAATAATTTTTTTTGCCTTAAGTTGAGCTTCTTGCATCGCTTTCCTAATTTTTTCATATCCTTCTGGTCCGATGATATTACCATGCGTTGTTGGATTATCTACATCAAGCTTCCAAGTTGGTTTATACGGGGGAAGAAAATCATCGATTTCTTTCTGCGTTGGAATTTCAGCAGGCATTGAGGTATGAGAAAGAATAAACGCGTTATGGCTGATCATCACTGGGAGGAGTACATCTGATCGTTCAGCTAGTTTAAACGATTGAATTAGCGTATCATAAATCTCTTGAACACTGCTTACATAAAATTGAATCCATCCAGTGTCTCTTTGAGAGATTGCATCATTTTCATCAGTCCAAATATTCCATCCAGGACCAATTACTCGATTAATATTACACATAACAATAGGTAAACGAGCAAGTGCTGCCCAGTGAAGCATTTCATGCATTAGAAGCAAGCCGTGTGATGAAGTTGCTGTAAATGTTCGAGATCCTGCTTCACTAGCACCGATACATGCAGACATTGCAGAATGTTCACTTTCTACACAAATATATTCACCTTTAAACTCACCCTTCGCAAGATAATTTGCAATTCCCTCAACAAGAGTAGTTTGAGGAGTGATTGGATAAGCAGCTACCACATCTGGTTTAGCCATAACCGCAGCTTTCGCTGCAATGTAATTACCTGTATCAATCATGATTTCACTCATTTCTTTTTCCCCTCCCGTTTCATTTCAATTGCTTTAGTCGGACATTGACTTGCACATACTCCACAACCCTTGCAATAATCATAATTGATTTCAACAGAATCATCTTTATTACGTTTTATAGACCCTTCAGGACAAAAAATCCAACAACGTAGACATTTCACACATTTTGCTTTATCAAGAATTGGTTTGAAAACTCGCCAACTCCCAGTTTTTCCCATGGCACCTTCTTTTGGATAGGAGATACTAGATACAACATTATATTTTTTTGATTCCTTCAAAAGCTCACCTCCACCAAATCGTAAGCATCAGCTGTCGCTTTCACATTTTTTTCTCCACCTTCTCCTTTCCATTTGTCACGAATTGCTTTTTGAATTGAAGGGAGGGTTACTTTATCTAAAACTTTGGGTACTGCCCCCAATATTGGAGTATTGACAACCGGTATACCACCAACAACGATGTCGTATTTTATAGCGATACCAGTTGCATCTACTGTTGCTATATTTTTTGTTTCTTTAAAATGAAATTCATCAGGTGATTTTTGAGTGTTAATTAGGATTTTCCCTTCTTTTTTCATTCCTTTTAGAACATTAACGAGGTCCATGATACTTTCATCTTGAACGATGACGATATCGGGTTCATAAATCTCACTTCGCAAATGAATCTCTCTTTTGGAGATACGTGCAAAGGCTCGAACTGGTGCTCCTCGTCGTTCAGCGCCAAATACAGGAAAAGCCTGTAATCCTTTATTTCCATCTTTTAAAGCAGCAGCGACAAGAATATTTGCAGCGGTTACAGATCCTTGTCCGCCTCGCCCATGAAAAACGATTTCAACTATGTCATCTAGAGCCATAATATTACTCTCCCGTGAATTTGGAATAAAGATTATACATATAATTGTTTTGAAGATATGGTTGAATAAAATTCAGTTTGATGTTGCTGCTTTAACTTTCGATTCAAATGTTGCTTCTTTATCGGTTCGATGATCAATTTTCAATTCAGTAATCACTCGTTTCACTCCGGGTTCATCGATAAGAGCATCATGGGCTTTTTTCACAGCAGAAAATAGTTGATCGGTGGTTTCCACTTCAAGAATTGTTGCCATTGCGTTTGGATAACAAGTGATCTGTTCTTTTTTTAGAATTTTAACTACTTTTTTAACATATTTACTTACACTTACCCCAGAACCAAGAGGTGAGATACTAAGTTGAGCCAAGATCATACCTGATTTCACCTGAATTTTTTAGCCATCCAAGGTTTTTAATGGTTTTGTTCATACTCTTGATTTATAACGAAATCATTTATAATAAAAATGGTATACCAATGCAAGTTCAAGTGGGGTTTGTTATGGAGAAACTTACAAAAAAAGAATTACTAAATAAAGCCAAAAAACCTGGTAAAGATGCATTACGGTTACATCCATTTTATAAAGGTAAAATTGAGGTTTTACCAAAATGTCGAGTGAAAGATTTTAATGATTTTGGGATTTGGTACACTCCAGGTGTTGCTGAGCCTTGCCGAGCAATAGAGAAAGATAAATCAAAAGTATACGATTATACCAATAAATGGAATACTATTGCGGTAGTAAGTGATGGTACTCGAGTTTTGGGATTGGGAGATATTGGCCCTGAAGCAGGCCTTCCTGTTATGGAAGGAAAATCATTATTATTTAAATATTTAGGGGGAATTGATGCACATCCTATTTGTTTGGACACAAAGGATACAGAGCAAATAATTCAGGCAGTGAAATGGTTAAAACCAAGTTATGGTGGAATAAATCTTGAAGATATTTCAAATCCGAAATGTTTTGAAATCCTTGATAGATTAAGAAAAGAACTGGACATACCTGTTTGGCATGATGATCAACAAGGTACGGCAACTATCGTTACAGCTGGAGCAATAAATGCACTAAAACTTGTTGGAAAGAAACTATCTGATTCTCTATTTTGTATGGTTGGTTCTGGCGCAGCAAATATTGCTATTGCTAGAGTGCTAATAGCTGCAGGAGTTAATGAAAAAAATATTATTATGACGGATAGCAAAGGTATTCTTCATTCAACTCGATATGATTTAGCAGAACAACGTGAATATAATCCTGTAAAGTGGGAGATGGCAGTGAAGTCGAATGGAGAAAACAGAACAGGCCCTATAAAGGAGGCATTTATTGGAGCAGACATTGTTATAGCTGCAAGTAAACCAGGACCTGGAACCATTAAAAAGGAATGGGTGCAAACAATGGCAGATGATTCTATCGTGTTTGCTACTGCTAATCCAGTTCCTGAAATGTGGCCTTGGGAGGCTGAGGAAGCGGGAGTATCAATTTTTGCAACTGGAAGATCTGATTTCCCTAATCAAATCAATAATTCTTTAGGGTTTCCAGGAATTTTTAGGGGTACTCTTGATGTACGGGCTGAAACTATTACTGATGAAATGTGTATTGCTGCAGCGACAGAACTAGCAAAAACTGCTGAGGATGAAGGACTTACAAAAGAGCATATTGTTCCCACCATGGATTCATGGGAGGTATTTCCTCGTGAAGCAGTAGCAGTTGGTATGAAAGCAATACAACAAGGTATCGCAAAGAAGAAAATATCAAAACAAGAATTATATGATCATGCGATAGATATCATAAAAAAAGCAAGAGATGAAACAAAATGTTTGATGGATAATGGTTTTATTCAGGATCCTGATCAGTAATTAATTCATCATCAGTTTTCAAATTGATTCTATTGGTTCGTTTATAAATATCTAGATAGGTTGAAACATGTATCTTTTTTTCAACTCCGTCGATTGGTTTTATGTTTTCATTAATAAAACGCCAGAGATGTTTACCATCTTTTGCAAGAACATTAATTATGATATCATGATCTCCTGATGAAGTGGTTACGAGTTGAACTTCACTATATGTGGTGAGTTGACGAGCAATATCATGCATTTTCAATGGATCAACATTTAGTCCAATGACCGCACTTGTAGAATAACCAACTTTTTCAGGATCTATTATTGCAGAGAAACTTACGATAAAATCATTCTGAATAAGTTTTTTTATACGATAATGAACAGTACTAGCGCCAAGATTCAGTTCTTTTGCAATACGTTGATACTGTGTTTTATCATTTTCCTGTAAGATATTTAAAATCTTTTTATCAATATCATCCATAGTTTTTCGTATAACGTTTGATACTTATTATAATTTTTCGATTAATTTTTAAACAATACATATAATTTATGCTTTAAATTTTAATACTTTAAAAAATGATATAATTTTGGATTAATCCTTAAATTAATCATGTGCACTTTTAAATTTTATAACCAAATGTTTCTTAAACCTTTATTCAATATATTTCATTGTTAAAACATCTTTCGAATAGTATTTTTGGGGGAAAGAAATGAGTCAAAATTTGAGAAAATTGCTTACTATAGAAAATAGACGTCTCAATGAAATAAATGAATTTATTATGGATGAAAATAATCCATTAATTAATGATTTTTTACATATCATTGATAAGTATGGCGGCCCAGATCAAATCAATAAGAAAGCAAGAGAATCTGGTAGATTTGAAAATCTTATTGATCGATTAGAGAAGAAAAATAAATCATATGCTGATGATATTCATTGGCTTGAAAAACAAATTGAACATGATTCATTTATTTCTATAGAAGATTATCGAAAAAAAATACTTGGTAAAAATTATCAAAATACGACCTTTAATGAGGATTTTCCAGTAACACTTGAAATTAGCGCATGTCAATATTTTCCTTTTTTTGTTACCGAGGCACATCAATCAGTTGAAAAACAAGAATTAATGCCTGGACGATTCATTAGAGTAAGAAAGATGGCTGAACAGGAAGAAGATGGTGATTTGCTTGCAATGTCTGCAGCAATTCAACTTGTTGGTTCAAGTTGTTGTGAAACCCTTGATACAAAAGGAACTGATGGATCAAACATTCACTTAGGAGGACCTGAAACCATAACTGGATATTTTGGTGGGGTTGGACAACCGAATGATCACCCTATAAAATGGATGGATGAATTTCTATATTATTATACAAACTATGGAGTAAAACAAGTACTAAATATTAACCCTGGAACGATATTTTTAGGATATCTACTTCATAAGATCGGTATTGATATTGAATTTAAAATATCAGTTTATTTGGGAAATGACAATCCTTATTCTATTTTTTGGACCTTAATGGCTGCAAGATTATTTTCTCGAAAGGATGGATCAACATCATTAATTGGTTTTAATTTCTCAAATTCTGTTAACAACTTGACTATTGAAATGAGTGATCGTATTCGGGATTACTTGGATCTTGGTGATTATGTTCGTTTTGAGCATCATATCTTTGAAACTTGGAAAAGTATCGTCATTCAACCATATGATCGTCGCGATGAACTCCTAGAATTAGCAACCCATGTGAAAAATATTAGTGCGAAACATGAAGGAGGAGAAATAAAAAGGGAACAGGAAAGAGTTCATCCAAGTGATATCCTTGAGTATTTCCTTCCTAAATCAGAAATTTTAAAAAATGATCTTATGCCACTAGTAACTCAAAACTATTTAGATAAACATGAATCCTTGAATAATACTGCGAAAGCATTGACTGAAAAAGGATTGTCATTTATTGCAGCTCCTAAGCTACATCATAGGGGGAATTAAAAATGAAATATAAACTCGCCTTTATAGGTTTTGGAGTCGTAGGGCAAGGTCTTACAGAGATTTTACTTGAGAAAAAAGAGATGTTGAAAGAAAAATATGATTTAGATTTTACTGTTGTAGCTATATCAGATTTCATGAAAGGATCTGTGTATGATGAAAAAGGTTTGGATATGAAACTGATATTAGACTTGGTGAATAAAGGTAGGAAAATTGATGAATATCCAAATGGAAAAAAAGGTATGGATAGTCTTCAAACCATTAAAGAAACAAATGCTGATGTTATTATTGAAGTAACCTATACGGATGTTAAAACTGGAGAACCCGCTCTAACCCACATTAAGACCGCTTTAGAACATAAAAAACATGTTATATCAACAAATAAAGGACCTGTAGTAAAAGAAGTTCAAAATCTAATAAAACTCGCTAAAAAAAATAAGGTTCATTATGGATTTGAAGGTGTTGTTCTTGCTGGGACTCCATCAATTAATCTAGCTCAATATACGCTAGCGGGAAATATTATTTCCGGATTCAAAGGAATTCTTAATGGAACGACAAATTATATTCTCACTCGCATGGAAGAAGGTATGTCTTATGAAGAGGCTCTAAAAAAGGCGCAAGAGCTTGGATATGCTGAGGCAGATCCAACTGGTGATGTTGAAGGTCTGGATGCTTTAGGAAAAGTGGTCATTCTCAGCAATGTCGTATTGGGAAAAAATATTACTTGGGATCAAGTAGAGCGAAAGGGAATTACAGATATTTCTATCGAAGATATTTCTAAAGCAAAAGCAGAGGGAAAACGATGGAAACTCATCGGCAAAGCTGAACTAAGAGAAGATGGATCATTTTTTGCAAAAGTAGCTCCTGAGAAATTACCATTAAATGATCCTCTTGCAGGTGTTATGGGTGCAACTAATGCGCTAACCTTTGAAACTGATGAGCTCGGTTCAGTTACTATAGTTGGACCTGGGGCAGGTAAACGCGAAACTGGCTTTTCCCTTCTTATTGACTTACTGAATATAAATCGTAAAATGAGTGATTAAATGAGTGGCGGATACACAGGAAAAATCCTTGTTATTGATTTAAAAAATCATTCTATTAAAAAAGAAAAAACAAATCTAGAAGATGCATCAGATTTTATTGGAGCAAAGGGGTTGGGTGCAAAAATCCTGTTTGATCGGTTGAAAAAGGGAACTGATCCTCTCTCCCCTGAAAATATTTTAATGTTTACGACTGGACCTCTTACAGGAACCAAAATACAAACATCAGGGCGAGGAACAGTTGTTACAAAATCTCCGCAAACTGGTTTGTTTTTAGATTCTCATTTTGGTGGTTTTTTTGCTGCTGAAATAAAAAAAGCTGGTTGGGATATCATTATTATCAATGGACGATCTGATAAACCAGTATATCTTGTGATAAAAGATGATTTAGTGGAGTTCAAAGATGCCACAGGAATTTGGGGGAAGGAATGTTTAAAAACACATGATTGGCTCCAAGAAAAAGAGGGAAAATCAAAAACTGCTGTAATTGGTCCATCTGGTGAAAACTTGGTTAAATTTTCTGCGATAACTATCGATGGACATCGTCATGCAGGACGGGGCGGACCCGGGGCGGTAATGGGTTCAAAAAATCTAAAGGCTATTGCATTAATCGGCAGTAAAAAAGTGCCATTACATGATGAAAATACCTTTAACAACAAAGCGAAAGAAATACGAAAAAGGATTCAGGAAAATGATTTTGTTCCGATAAGAAAAAAATTTGGTACGCCATATTGGGTCAAACCTGTTAATGATGAAGGATTTATACCAACCAGAAATTATCAAGAAGGCTATTTTGAGAAGGGCGATAATCTTAGTGCAGAGACAATGCAGGAAAAGATTGTTGATAAATCAGGAGCATGTTTTAACTGTGTGATTGCATGTTGGAATAAATCGTCAATCAAAACCGGAATGCATAAAGGAGTTTCATTGGTTGGCCCGGAATATGAAACTTTTGCTCTTATGGGTACTAATCTTGGTGTTGAGGATGTTGAGGGTGTGGCTTATCTTAATGAGCGATGTAATGAGATGGGAATGGACTCAATTTCTCTTGGTGGAGTACTAGGATTTGCAATTGAGGCCTATGAAAAAAGTGCCATTACAAAAAAGGATCTTGAGAATAATGATGTCGGCTGGGGTAAGGTTGAGGAACTGGCAAAACTGATTGAGGATATTGCTCATCGTCGAGGAAAAGCAGCGAACATTTTAGCTGAAGGTGTTCGAATTGCTGCAGATAAAATTGGTAAAAAATCAAATGATTATGCCGTTCATGTTAAAGGGTTGGAGATCCCTGGTTATGATCCACGTGGAACATTTGGAATGGGTATAGCATATGCAACCTCAGATCGAGGTGGATGTCATCAACGAGCTTGGACTGCTAAAGCTGAACTATACGATCCTGAACTGGACCGATTCTCTTTTGACAAGAAAGCAAAAATTGTAAAAGATGTTCAGGATGAACGAGCTGCATTTTTTTCATTAGTATTATGTGATTTCGCTCCAATTTCAGAAGAAGATTGTGTAGAAATGTGGAATCTCTCTACAGGTTTTAATCATACAGTTGATAGTTATCTTCTTGCAGGTGAAAGGATTTGGAATCTTGTTAGATTGTTTAATCTACGTGAGGGATTGCAATCCTCTGAAGATAAATTGCCAAGAAGATTTTTCAAAGAATCGTTTTCAAAAGGACCGGCTAAGGGAATTGTATTGACGGAAGAGGGATTTAAAAAAAGCATTCAGGAATATTATACTTTTAGAGGTTGGGATAAAAAAGGGATGCCTTTAAAAGATAAAATCAAAGAACTTGGTTTAGAATATTATGCAAAAGAAAGTGGATTTAAGATATAAAATAAATACTGGAGAATAAAATATGATGGAACTCAGTAGAGGAGCTAATGCAATTTATGGTGAAGCTGCTTTTGAGGTTCTTGCAAAAGCTCAGGACCTTGAAAGAAAAGGGAAAACAATTCTTCATTTTGAAATTGGTGAACCTGACATAGAGACGCCAGAAAATATTGCGAAAGCAGGTATTGATGCTATAAAAAATAAAAAAACGCATTATGTCCCGTCTATTGGTCTCTTGGATTTGAGAAAAGCAGTTCAGAATGAAATAGAAATTACTAGAGGTTTCCGTCCAGATCTTGAACAAATTGTAGTTACCCCTGGTTTAAAGCCAGGTATATTTTTTTCAATGCTTGCAATAGTTAATCCGGGTGATGAGGTCATTTATCAAGACCCAGGTTATCCTACATATGGTTCCGTCTCATCATTTATTGGTGCAAAAGGAATTCTTATTCCCCTTCTTGAAGAAAATGAATTTCGGATGAATCCGGATGACATTAGAGAAAAAATCACTGATAAAACAAAATTAATCATAATCAACTCTCCTCAGAATCCAACTGGCTCGGTTATGACAAAATCAGAATTAGATGAAATCGCTGAGCTTGCTGAAGATCATGATATTTTTGTTATTTCTGATGAGATATATTCAAAGATGACTTATGAGGCGAATCATTATTCTGTTACGAGTAGGGATGAGGCAAAAAAACGAACAATTCTATTAGATGGTTTCTCAAAATATTATGCAATGACTGGCTGGCGACTTGGATATATGATTGTCCCCGTTAAAATGGCTCAAAGATTGCAAGATTTTTTAGTAAGCGCTGTTTCTTGTACCGCCTCATTTACTCAATGGGCAGGTGTTGAAGCATTAACGGGAAATCAACAGTTTATTGGTGAAATGATGAAACGATTTAAAGAAAAAAGAGATCGGATAGTAAAGGGACTAAACTCCATTCCTGGTTTCAGCTGCTTATCTCCAAAAGGAGCATTTTATGCATTTCCAAACATTGTTGATACTGGTATGACATCTCAAGAATGTGCGGATCATCTCCTTTATAACGCAGGTGTAGCGTGTCTTCCCGGTACTGCATTTGGCCCATATGGTGAAGGTTTTCTACGTTTTTCCTATGCGACATCGCTTGATAATATCGATGAAGGAATTGATCGATTAAAGAAAGCAATGGTGAAAATAATTTAATTATAAAATAAAAAGGTTAACAATTGATTAATTACATTTTTCCTTGACGTTATTCTTTTTTTCTCGTATTATTATCCAGTAACTATTATATGGGGTTATCAAATACCAAATTACTTTCACAGGTAAAGAAAATATATAAAAAAAAAGTGTGATAGGTGTGTTTATGAAGGTCATATCAAAACAAGATTTTGATGCATTATTAAAAGATTTAATTCAGGATAATTCCATAGACGTTCATGGAGTGAAAGCAAAGGGGGATAAATTTGTTTTTGGTGAATTGGAATCCTCTAAAGAATTACGACTAGATTATGATACAACGATTCTTCCTCCAAAAAAATATTTTATGCCCCAATATGACACTTTATTGAACTGTTCTTTATCAACTCCTTTTGAAATAAAAGAAGAAAAATCCCAAAAACCTCTAGTAATAATTGGAGTACATCCTTATGATTTAGTTGCAATTAAACAAATGGATGTTTATTACTGTAGTGATGATATATCAAAATCATATTTGGATAGAAGAAAAAATACTATTATCATTGGATCGGATGTCCTCAGTATCCATGAAAAAGCATTTTTTGGGAGTATGAAGACCGGTCAAGTTGAGAATGGTTTTGATTTATTTCTTACAGATCTTGGTGATAAAGTAGTTATTGAAATAGGATCAAAAAAAGGGGAGGAATTACTGAGCAAAGCAGCCATGGTTCGGGAAGCAAGTGAAGTTGAAAAACAAAAAGTACATGCACTTCGAATGGCAGCTCAAGGAAAAGCCAAACGAGGCATGAAAATTGAACCAAATCAGTGGTATAGCTTGCTTGATCAAAACTACAATAGTGGCGTATGGAAATCTCAATCAGATAAATGTCTTTCTTGCGGAACCTGTACTCTTGTCTGTCCCACCTGTTTCTGCTATGATGTTATAGATGAAATTGACTTAAAAGGAAACAGTAAAAGAGTCAGGACATGGGATGGGTGTTTATTACGTCAATTTACTGAAGTAGCGGGAGGAGAGATCTTTAGAGAAGATATAAAAGATAGATATCGACATCGATTTTTTAGAAAGGGAAAATATATGCCTGACCGATTAGGTTTTACTGCTTGTGTTGGTTGTGGCCGATGTTCATCCCAATGCATTCCAGATATTGCTGATCCTGTAAAGGTAATGAATTTGGTTTTTGATAATTCAGACACATTTGTTCAGGATGAAAATAAACAAGCAAAATCGATTTCTTTAGATTCAATTGAAATTAATGAAGAGGATGCAGTCTCATTACATCATCCTTTTCCAGCAACTATTACAAAAGTTGAAAAATTAACTGAACGAGAGAAACTTTTTGAAATTGAACTGGACTCAGGTGAAAAACTCGGACATGATCCCGGTCAGTTTGTTGAAGTATCGATAATGGGGGTTGGTGAAGCACCTATCTCGATTTCATCTCCTCCTAAAAGAAAACGATTTGATCTGGTTATTCGTAAAGTTGGAGAAGTGACTAATAAAATTCATGAAATGAAAAAAGGGGATAAAATTGGTATCAGAGGTCCTTTTGGTAACGGGTTTGATGTTGAACAATTCAAAGGAAGAGATTTACTTTTCATTGCTGCAGGTCTTGGATTGCCTCCACTACGATCACTAATTGCTCATGTTTTGGATGAAGACAATAGAAAAGATTTTGGAAAAGTCACCATTATTTGTGGATGTAGAGAACCTTGTGAAGTGTTATTTGATAATGAAATTAAAGATTGGCAAAAAATTCCAAATGTCGAAGTTTTGAGAACTGTTGACCGCTGTCCAGATGGTGAATGTTGGGGGGGTGATATCGGCTTAATCACAAAATTAATTCCAAAAGCAAATTTCAATCAGAAAAACACCTATTGTATGATTGTTGGTCCGCCAGTTGTTTATCCGTTCTGCATTCAGATACTTCTTGATCTTGGAGTTCCTGAAAACCGTATTATTGTGTCACTTGAACGGAGAATGAAATGTGGTGTAGGTAAATGTGGACATTGTCAGATTAATAATTTATATGTGTGTAAAGATGGGCCTGTTTTTAATTATCATGATATTAAGGATTTACCGGAGGCGTTTGAATGAAACCAAAAATAGCATTTTTCGATTTTGCTAGTTGTGAGGGGTGCCAATTACAAATAGCTAATCTTGAAGATACTATCATTGATGTTGCCGATGTTGTTGAAGTTGTAGAATTTAGAGAGATTATGACTGAACAGGCGCAACAATATGATATTGCCTTCATTGAGGGTTCTATTACCCGTCCAATTGATGAGAAACGATTGAAAGCGATTCGGAAGAAATCTAAAATACTCATCGCTCTTGGAACCTGCGCGCATCTTGGTGGTGTACAACGATTAAGTAACCAGTGGAGTGCAAAAGAAAATATCAAAGAAGTGTATCCTTGTGCAAAAACGAAGGATATCTCAAAAAACGAGTTTTTTGAAAATCCAAAACATAAAGCTGTTGATGAAGTCGTAAAGGTTGATTATGTAATCCCTGGTTGTCCAATTGATCGGACAGAATTTGTTAATGTCTTAGTTGCGTTAGTTCATGGAAAAAACCCTCCAATTCCAGATTATCCGGTCTGTGTTGAATGTAAAAAGAAGGAAAATGTGTGTTTATTTACTATTGGAAAATTTTGCATGGGTCCTATTGCACGAGCAGGATGTGGAGCAATTTGCCCATCTCATGGTAATGAATGTGAAGCTTGTAGGGGATATATTAGTCATCCACATGAAAGAGCTCAACTCGATGTCTTAAAAGAATACGGTTTAACCACTAAAGAAATCATGAATCGAAAAACAATGTTTACCTATCGATATGTTGAAACTGAAAAGGAGGAATCAAAATGAGTTCTTCAAAAGAAGTATCAATTAATGTTGAACATCTTACCCGGGTTGAAGGACATGGAAATATTGTTCTTAATGCGAATAGTGGAGTGTTAAAAAAGGTAGAATGGCAAGTTCCAGAAGCTCCCCGTTTTTTTGAATCATTTGTAAGAAATCGTCCCTACAATGAATTGTCACATCTCACTTCCCGAATTTGTGGAATTTGTTCTATTGGTCATTCACTTGCATCTTTAAAGGCTACAGAGAATGCAATGGATATACATATTTCTGAACAAACAGAACTTCTCAGAAAATTAGCTCTCCATGGGGAGAATATGCAAAGTCATATTTTACACATTGGATATTTGGTTGCTCCTGATTTATTTTCTGTTGGAAGTGTATTTCCTTTGATTTCTTCAGCAAAGGAAACGGTTAAGAAAATAATTTCACTGCATCGATTGGCTAATGAAATGAGTGAACTTATCTGTGGACGAACAACTCATCCAATTACCTTAGTTCCTGGAGGATTTTCAGATATTCCTTCTGAAAAACAATTATTTCAATTACAAAAACGATTAATAAATTGTATGGAAACATGTACAGTTGTAGCCCAAGTTGTTCTAGATAATATAGATAAACTACCGAATTTCACTCGGGAGACAGAATTTATTGGTTTAACTAGTACTGATGAATATGCATTATATGATGGAATCATTGGATCAACTGATACCGGAAATCATCCGGTGGATGATTATATAACTATAGTGAATGAATTTATTGTGCCACAATCAACAGCGAAATATTGTAAGCACAATAGAGAAAGTTATATGGTTGGTGCTTTAGCTCGTTTTAATTTGAATTCTGATTTATTAAATCCTTCTGCTAAAGATTTGGCAAAAAAATTTGATTTACAACCAATTAATTATAATCCTTTTATGAACAATATCGCTCAACTCGTTGAATTTGTTCATTCGGTTGAAGATAGCATTGAATTAATTGATGTACTCATTGATAGTGGATTAAAGACTGATGAAAAACCATCAACGTTTGTCATAAAAGAAGGTAGAGGTATTGGAGCTATTGAGGTTCCCCGAGGAATCCTCTTCCATGATTATACCTATAATAAAAAAGGTATTTGTACCAAAGCAAATTGTGTAATACCAACAAATCAAAATCATAATAATATCCAAAAGGACATGGAGGCCTTTGCTCCAGAATTATTGGAAAAATCAAAGGAAGAAATTACCTTGAATCTTGAGATGCTGGTACGAGCTTATGATCCCTGTATTTCCTGTAGCACACATTATTTAGATGTACAGTTTGTTGATGAATAAGATAACTATGACTGCTTTATCCATAGGAATCATTGGAGTTGGAAATCCTCTTCGTAAAGATGATGGAATAGGTATCGTTTTATTACATCATATGAAAAATGCTGCTAAACTAAATCCTGATTCTTTATCCTTTATTGATGGTGGGACTGGTGGGATGAATGTACTCCATGTTTGTAATAAGTTTGATGTTATTGTTTTTTTAGATGCAGTGGATTTCAAGGCAAATCCAGGGGAAACGAGGTTTTTTTCTATAGATAATATTAAAAGTAACAAACAGGTCTCATCAGTTTCAACGCATCATGAGGATTTATTTCAAATCATTAGAATTGGTCAAAAAATAGGCGAATGTCCAAACAAGGTTTTTGTATTTGGAGTACAACCCGCGGACATAGGTTTTGGAGAAGGATTGACTGAACAAATAAATGGAAAGATCGAAGATATTATTCTGTCAATGAAAAAATATATTTTAAAGGTAATTGAAGAGTATAATAATTAAGGATACTATCTTATTTTAGTTTAATTCAAGGTTCATAGCCAGGAATGTTTTCATTCCATAAGGTGAACGCATCATCGATCATCTCCTCAAAAAACTGAGTTCGTTTTTCATCAGTATCAATGCCAAGTGTTCCATATACAGTGACATATTTTGGCTTGATAATTCCACTGTAATATCCAAGTGTTACTATGGTAAACATAGGCATACCTTTAACGTCTTGAGCATCATAGATCTTGAATGATTCACTTCTTTCATCAGTTGTATGATCGATATTTGTATAAAAATATGAGATTTGTCGATTCTTATATGTAATTGTTGTTGATATCTCGTCTTTCTTTTCAAATTCAAGGGCAAATAACTCTTGCACGACAGGTAACATGATATCACAACCAGGACAAGCATCCTCGCTATAATGAAGAAATACGATTCCTGAACTAAGATTATCACTAACATATGATGGATGTGCTGCATTATCCGCAGTTTCAAAAATGAACTTATTAGTTGTTTTTGGATCTAGTTTCAAGCAACTTAGGCAAAGTACTTCAACAATTCCGTCATGAACTTCTGAGTAGACATCAGTACCAACAAGCATCCCGGATAATGCACCGGTGAGTAAAATAAGGACCGCGATTTGAGCATAGAATTGTTGCTTTTTCAATTGTTTGTTAGGGGATGTTTTTTTCATTGTTACCTTCTTTTAAATTCAATTAGATTCTTAGGGCATACTTCAACACATTTCCCACAAAGAATACATTCAGGGTCCCGATTTAATGTTGTCACATCAATTCCCATGGGACATATATTTGAGCAAGCGTTACAACGAAGACATTCTTTTTGGAATGTTACTTCATCAACTCGAGCAACATGGAGCATGCTAATTTTATTAAATGGGGCTAATAACGCACCGAGTGGACAGAAATAACGGCACCATCCACGTTCTATGGTGAAGATTAGAATAAGGAATAGGATAAAAATAACTAACGCTGGAAAGAAGAATACAGGATTAAGTACAAATTCAGAAGGATAAAGAAGTAATGTTGGAATTGTTCCAGTAAGAAAACCGATCGGACAGATATTTGTAAACATAAAACCAATAAGATATGTGGTGATGAAAACTAGACCAATTAGTACAAGATATTTTATGTATCGGAGTTTCGATTCGATAGGCAAGAACGCAATTTTCTTAATTACTGGTACCTTATTTAATTTACGAGCAACAGGGGCGGTTGCACGCTGCAAGAGACCTATAGGACAAGCCCACCCACAAATTGCTCTTCCAGAAAGTACACCAAAGAATCCAATTATAAGAAGTGGAAAGAGGATTAATTTCCATTTAAAGCTATTTTGAAAAACACCGACTTCAAGTGCTCGAAGAGGACAAGCTGATGTTGATGCTGGACATGAATTACAATAGAAAAAGGGATAGCAAAACCCGGTTTTTACTCCTAATGG
>Ga0272442_10002960_pt1 | contig 24121 bp, 23 predicted proteins | sample SSMForm2O_FD_200262 | JGI IMG/M metagenome (GOLD analysis project Ga0272442, IMG submission 200262) | Marine sediment archaeal communities from Little Sippewissett salt marsh, Falmouth, MA, United States - SSM-Form-2O | ecosystem: Environmental > Aquatic > Marine > Wetlands > Sediment ...
TTGTCTTGCAGGGCTAGGGGCAGCGTGGTCAAGGAAGACCACAGTGTTCTGTGGCTTAGCTATTCCCTGAAAGCTAATTTTCTCGAATTGTCGTATCGTTAGGGGGCCAGTAGTGTCCTGGATAAAAACTAAATCTACATTGGCAACAACAATATCTCCAGCACTGGCATCGGTCTTTGATTTTTTGGTTAAGATTTTTTCCGCTAGAGTTTTAGCCATACGGTCACACTATTATTGCCAGCACATCATTTGTATTTACTTTATCTCCAGGCTTAAAATTTATGGACATGACCTTGCCATCATCATGGGCAGGCAGGACATTTTCCATCTTCATTGCTTCTAGAATAACCACACCATCACCTGCTATAACCTTATCTCCTTCTTTAACCAGATAACGTATAATTATGCCGGGCATTGGTGCTGCCAGGGGAGACCCACTTGCCTCTCCATCTTTCTCTTCTCCCGCTTCGACTTGGGGTTCAGCTATTGATGCTGGCATAGTGGAAGAAGAACCGCTGGAAAGCCCGATATCTACCTTATGGTATTTGCCATCGATGAGGACATTAGGGGTTATGCTACTTGCTCCTTGAGGTGATGTCTTCACTTCTGCTTTATCAACCAACTCTCCGGCCTTAGCCTTAGCTATTAACTGGTCTTCACGCCTTACATCTTCCATGGATCTCGCTTTCGTTTCCGCTGGTGCTTCCTCCAGGCCATATTTCCGTCTCAGGAATGTCATTCCGCTAGTGGGGTAGAGTGCATAGGTAAGAACATCCCCAATGTCTCTAGAAATATCTTTAGTTGCTTCTTTGGCTTTAGCTAGCTCTGGCTCCAGTATATCAGCAGGCCGGCAAGTGATCGGGGTCTCCCCTCTTGCATAATCCTCAAGAACGATTTTCTGAATTTTAGGGTTGATAGAGGCTGGCGGTTTACCATAAAGTCCGTAAACGTAATCCTTAACCTGTTGAGAAATAGCTTTATATCTGCCAAAGAGAACATTGCTGATCGCTTGTGTGCCAACAATCTGGCTCGTAGGTGTAACCAGAGGGGGATAGCCCAGTTCCTCACGAGTTCGTGGAAGTTCTGTATAAACTTCGGCCAACCTGTCCAGCGCTTCAGCTTCCTTTAGCTGACTCACCATGTTAGTAAACATCCCACCAGGAATATGATGCCACAATACCCCGGTATCAATTACCGACATTTTTGTTGTATCTAAGAAGTCGCGATATTTAGGGGCTATCGATTCAAAACACTCGCCTAGTTTAAGAAGCTGTTCTAAATTAAGCCCTGTATCCCGCGATGTCCCGTGAAGAGCTAGTACTATTGGTTCTATTGCTGGGTGTGAAGTGCGTAGGGCGAAAGGGGCAATGCAAGTATCAATTATATCCACTCCAGCCTCAATAGCCTTTAAATGGCTCATAGATGCCATACCGCTGGTAAAATGGCTGTGCAGGCAGACAGGTATTTTTAGAGATTGCTTTAGAGATTCTGTTAAATTGTAAGCATCATCTGGGGCGATGAGCCCGGCCATATCCTTAATGCATAAGCTATCTGCTCCCATGTCCTGAATTACCAGAGCCTTTTTGACATAATAATCAATATTGTAGACGGGTCCGCCTAATTTCTGTTGCGTGAGAGAGTAACTCAATGCTCCCTGTATATGCTTGCCGCAGTCTTTGATAGCTTTAAATGCAGTCTCAAAATTACGCTCGTCGTTAACAGCATCGAAAACACGGAAAACATCTATGCCGCAATCAGCGGCATGGTGAATGAAAGCAGTGACCACATCATCGGCGTAATTGCGGTAGCCGACAAGATTTTGCCCACGGAGCAACATCTGAAGTTTTGTATGAGGCATTAGTTCTTTCAAAATACGAATTCTTTCCCATGGGTCTTCGTTCAGAAATCGAGTCATAACATCAAAGGTAGCTCCTCCCCATACTTCCATAGACCAAAAGCCGGCTTTATCCATTTCTGTAGCGATGGCTTCTAAATCCTTAGTACGCACTCTAGTAGCCAGCAAAGACTGATGGCCATCACGAAAGGTGAGGTCGGTAACTTTCACCGCATTTTTGTTGCCAGCTAAATTCATATTGCCTCCTGTAAACAAATTGTCTTGCATTACCCGCAAGTTTAGTTTTTACTAGGTGAGATTATCAGAGAGGAATATTACCATGTTTTTTAGGTGGATTGCAGCTGTCCTTGTCTCTTAATATCTGTAATGCTTTGATTAGCTTAGTGCGTGTTTCTCGAGGGTCGATGACATCATCGATATAGCCTCTAGCTGCTGCCACATAAGGGTTGGCAAACTTACTCCGGTATTCCTGGATTAGCATCTGTTTTGTTTCCTCAGGTTGTTTCGATTTCTTGATTTCGTTACGGTAGATAACATTGATGGCCCCCTCAGGGCCCATCACAGCAATTTCTGCTGTAGGCCAGGCATAATTAATATCTCCTCGCAAGCTCTTGCTGCTCATAGCGATATAAGCTCCTCCATAAGCTTTGCGAATAATTATGCCTACCTTGGGCACAGTAGCCTCTGCGTAGGCAAAAAGGAGCTTCGCTCCATGTCTGATAATGCCTCTGAATTCCTGGTCCATCCCTGGCATATATCCTGGAACATCAACAAAAGTAACTAGTGGGATATTAAAACAATCACAAACACGTACGAACCTGGCTGCTTTATCACTAGCATCGATATCCAAAACTCCGGCCATGTACATTGGTTGCTGGGCTAGAATGCCTACGCTTTGACCACCTAGGCGAGCAAAGCCAACAATAAAATTGCGAGCAAACTTCTCTTGAACTTCCATGAAGTCACTATCGTCCACCGCCTTTGTAATGACTTTCTTCATATCATATGGCTGAGTGGAGTTAACAGGAACTATGCTGAGAAACTCTTCGTTTACGCGATTAGAATCATCGTTGGTATCTACCGCGGGTGGCTTTTCTTTATGGTTTTGAGGGAGGAAGCTTAATAACTTGCGTACCTGCTCAAAACATTGTTTCTCAGTTTCGTACATGAAGTGGCAGTTGCCACTTTTGGTAGCGTTCACTATAGCTCCGCCTAGCTCCTCCAGGCTGACTTCTTCCCCTGTTACTGCTTTTACAACTTCAGGGCCAGTGATATAACTTTGTCCTAGGCCTTTAACCATGAAGACAAAGTCAGTAATAGCTGGTGAATAAACGGCGCCTCCGGCAGTTGGGCCAACTATCACTGAAATTTGGGGAATGTTTCCTGAATAGAGAGTATTTCGCGTGAAAATCTCACCGTAGCCAGCAAGGCTATCAGCACCTTCCTGAATACGAGCTCCTCCAGAATCCAATATGGCTATAAAAGGGGCGCCGTTTTGGGCAGCTAGATCCATCACCTTGCAAATCTTTTGAGAGGCTACTTCTGACAATGAGCCACCGAAAACAGTAAAATCCTGTGAAGAAGCAAAGGCGGGTCGATTATTTATCCAGCCGTAACCAGTGACCACTGAATCACCAGGAAATTTCCGCTCCGCCATGCCAAAGTCAGTACAGCGGTGAGTTACAAAAGGGTCGATTTCTTCAAAAGTTCCTGTATCGAAAAGAATATCTAGTCGCTCCCTGGCGGTTAATTTTCCCTTGGCATGTTGTGCCTCAATGTATTTAAGTCCTCCCCCAGCACTGGCTTCCTCTCTGAATTTTTTTAATTGAGCTACCTCTTTCTCGATTCCCATTTCTCTTTTTCCCACTTGGCCTGAGGTGATATTTTAATAGCCTTCTTTGTTATAATCAATGATATGCTTAAGCACAATGATGACAGAGTAAAGGAAGTTGGTCAAACTCAGTGTGGCAGGACAACTTTTCACTGGGGCAAGCGAACCTATATTATGGGGATTATAAATCTTTCTCCAGATTCATTCGCTGGTGATGGACTGGACGACGTTGAAGCTGTTGTACGCCAGGCAAAGCGCATGGCCAGAGAAGGAGCGGATATACTTGATATAGGTGCCGAATCTACTCGTCCCGGCTCGAGGCCGATTTCAGTTGATGAGGAACTTGGTCGCTTAATTCCAGTTTTGGAAAAGTTGAGGAAGGAGGTAACATTACCGCTGAGCGTCGATACCTACAAACTGAAGATAGCCCGAGGGGCTTTAGATGTCGGTGCCAGCATGATAAACGATATCTGGGGACTAAAACAGGAACCGGGGCTGGCAGAGTTAGCAGCTCAGAGAAATGTACCACTTATTTTGATGAGTAATCAGCGCGACGTTTCCCCACACCATGACGTTATCTTCCCTGATATTATTTCTGTGGTTAGGGCTGATTTGCAGAGAGCTATACAGCAGGCTTTGGCTGTTGGCGTACCTGTGGAGAATATCATCATTGATCCCGGGATTGGCTTTGGCAAAACGCAAGAGCAGAATCTGGAAATTGTACGGCGCTTAGAGGAACTCAAGGGATTAGGTAGGCCTATTCTTCTAGCCTGCTCGCGCAAATCAATGGTAGGCCGCGTGCTTAATTTGCCTCCTGCGCAGAGTTTGGAGGGAACAATGGCTACTGTAGCTATTGGCGTCGCCAATGGCGCCGATATTGTCCGTATCCATGATGTCAAAGAGATGATTCGTGTTTGTAAGGTGAGTGATGCAATCATCAGATGAGGCATATTCCGTGAAGAACATTGGTAACTGGGGGTAGAAGGTTTTACAGTGAATGAAAGTGGCAAAACAGAAACGATTGTTTGTCGGGGAGGGCTCTGGCACCTGGTTTACCCTCTGGAGTGAGCCAGGAATAGCAGTGTTGTTTGAAGGAAAGGAATAATCTTTGTATTGTCAAAGGATTTAGCAGGAGAGTAAATTGTCTGTCGCTTATCTTTGTCTTGGGTCGAATTTAGGAGACCGGAAAAAAAATCTCGTTTGGGCTTTAGCGTTACTATCCCGGGAGCTAAGTTTGGAGAAAACCTCATCTGTTTATGAAACCGAGCCGGTAGGGTGTAAAGAGCAGCTACGTTTCCTTAATTTAGTATGTAAAGTTACAACCATCTTGAATCCGCGAGAACTTCTCTATCTGGCTAAAGTTATTGAAAATAAGATGGGCAGAGTACCCAGCAGTCAAATGAATGCACCACGCCCTATCGATATAGATATACTTTTTTATGACAGGCAAATCCTCAAAAGCAGTGATTTGGTTATCCCTCACCCACGGTTGGTGGAGCGTGCTTTTGTGCTGATACCACTATCCGAAATTGCCCCGGAACTGGTTCACCCTGAACTTGGTAGTAGTGTTGTTGAGTTAGTCAGTAGGGTAGAAGGGTGTGGGGGAGTGCAAAAATATAATTAGGAGGTTTCGATGTATCAATTATTTGTGGAAGGGCATTTTGATGCTGCACACTACCTGAGAAATTATCAGGGTAAGTGCGAAAATTTACATGGCCATCGCTTTAAAGTAATATTGCGTTTAAATGCCATGGAACTGGATGGAACTGGCCTGGCATACGATTTTGCTCGAATGAAGAGCGTCTTAAGGGAGGTCCTGGCTTCGTTTGATCATATCTGCCTCAACGATGTATCACCATTTGACAAGATAGAGCCTTCATGTGAGAATCTTGCCGCCACCATATATAATCAGCTTCAACCCTGTTTTTCCGAATCACCTGTAACACTAGCATGCACCGAGGTGTGGGAATCCCCCACGAGCGGTGTGGCTTATTCTCCTTGAGTTTTATCCACGGTTGGAGGCAGCAGGTTGGGGATTGAATTCTCAATGGGATATGAATGTCGGCAACTGGGACAATATAGAAAGCCACTGATAACTTCGCCGCAATCCTCTTTATCTATATTGAGTTCTAGAGGTCCTTTACATACTGGGCATACCAGGATTCGCATTAATTCCTTTTTCATCTTAGCCAAGGATGATTGTATCAGATAAATACCGTAATAATATAGAATGAGGAAGGTGTTATAATGTCTCAAGGGAGGATAAAATGGCAGTTCGGATAAAGAAAACTTACAGAGGTGTAAACCCTGAGATGCTTCATGACGAGATACGGGATTTGGCGCAAAAAGAGGGAATTTTAGTTAACGAGGCGAAGGTACAAACATATTCCCTTCCCAGTGGTTCAACGCAATCTCGTGTTAATTTGGTGTTTAACACACAGGAGAAGCAAAAACGGTGTGGCAGTGCGCATATCATAGGCTCGCCAACGGGTGAAACTAAGGTAATGATTGACCTGGACGAAACACTTCTGTCTCAGAGGGAAATCACAGCCCTCCAGGAAAGCATAAACTTCATACTTGGCTCATACGAACTTAAGTGGTAACTTGTGGAATAGGCCGTGGCAATTTCAAGGCATAAAAATTGCATGCGCCCGCCGTGCAGGTGGAGGTTGACAAGTTTTTGTGGATGTGCTAGATTAATAATGTCCCAAGTGATCGAACCTGAGAGGATGGAGAGGGAGGGAAGTGGCAAGTAAGTGGGAGCTGAAAGGAGTTAGGAAGCAAGAGCCTAACCCAAGGTAGGTGAAGGCTGAAAGCCAGAAAACTGAGCAGAGGGTGAGGTTACTTGGGGCGAGTTTTATCTCCCCTGGTGATTTTTGGTTACTTCTGCACTTAACGCTAATTAGTCTGGCACCAATCTCGTATTGCATATTTCTAATGTCTTTTCCTCATAGTCATGGAAATTCCTTTTCTATGATACTCAAGTGTCTTCTTCATTGGTTTTACTTCCTTCTATCTTGTTGACTTAGTTTAACTGTAAGTAATAATGGAGGTTCCTCAAGGTAAACGAAAGAGGCAGGCCAAGCTTGGTCTGCCTCTTAAATTTCTTGGTAGCGGGGGTTGGATTTGAACCAACGACCTCCGGGTTATGAGCCCGACGAGCTACCGCTGCTCTACCCCGCGATAAAGTCACTGTCAAAAGGTTTTGTGCTCAATTTGGTGTAGATTAAGGACTCGGCCATTAGTACAGCTTAGCTCAACGGATTACTCCGCTTACACACGCTGCCTATCAAGCAAGTAATCTTCTTGCGGCCTTCTCCGGTTATAAAACCGGTGGGAGATCTTATCTTGGGGTGGGCTTCGCGCTTATATGCTTTCAGCGCTTATCCCGTCCAGACTTGGCTACCCAGCACTGCTGCTGGCGCAACAACTGGCACACCAGAGGTCTGTCCCTCCTGGTCCTCTCGTACTAAGGAGAGCTCCCCTCAAATCTCCAACGCCCACGACGGATAGAGACCAACCTGTCTCACGACGGTCTGAACCCAGCTCGCGTGCCGCTTTAATGGGCGAACAGCCCAACCCTTGGGACCTTCTCCAGCCCCAGGATGCGACAAGCCGACATCGAGGTGCCAAACCTTGCCGTCGATGTGAACTCTTGGGCAAGATAAGCCTGTTATCCCTAGCGTAGCTTTTATCCGATAAGCCACGGCCTTTCCACACAGCACCGTGGGATCACTTTGCTCGACTTTCGTCTCTGCTCGACTTGTAAGTCTCACAGTCAAGCTCCCTTATGCCAATACACTCAACGCACGGTTTCCATCCGTGCTGAGGGAACCTTTAGGCGCCTCCGTTACCTTTTAGGAGGCAACCGCCCCAGTCAAACTACCCACCAGACATTGTCCCCATCTCACGATGGGTTAGAACCAAAACTGAACAAGAGTGGTATTTCACCATTGGCTCCACCGAGGCTGACGCCCCAGTTTCTTAGCCTCCCACCTATCCTACACATGCACAGCCTAAGCTCAGTGCCAAGCTATAGTAAAGCTGCTAGGGTCTTTTTGTCCTGTCGTGGGTAGAGGGCATCTTCGCCCCCACTGCAATTTCACCGAGTCCCTCGTTGAGACAGCGCCCAGATCGTTACACCATTCGTGCGGGTCGGAACTTACCCGACAAGGGATTTCGCTACCTTAGGACCGTTATAGTTACGGCCGCCGTTCACCAGGGCTTCAGTTCAAAGCTTCAAATGTTACCATTCTGACCTCTCCCTTTAACCTTCTGGCACCGGGCAGGTGTCAGCCCCTATACTTCAGCTTTTTCGCTTTAGCAGAGACCTATGTTTTTGTTAAACAGTCGCCTGGGCCAATTTTGTGTCCCCGCCTTCTCAGACGGGCCCCCTTCTTCCGAAGTTACGGGGTTAGATTGCCGAGTTCCTTAACGAGGGTTCTCTCGAACACCTTGGGACTTTTACCCCCACCTACCAGTGGCGGTTTGTGGTACAGACGCTCGAACTTCTAACAACGAGGCTTTTCTTGACAGCATAAGCTCAGTTGAGTAATCTCGGGTTGCCCTTCAACTTCTCCCGCCCCTCAGCTTAACGTTAGGGTGGATTTACCTGCCCTAACACGCCTTGAGTTGGAAACACACCATGTCCATTAGGCATGCTCAACCTACCTTTCTGTGTCCCCCCTTTGCCTTAAAACGAAGACCAAGCGGTATGGGAATATTAACCCATTGTCCATCGCCTACCCCATTAGGGTTCGGCTTAGGCCTGACTAACCCTATGCCGATTAACGTTGCATAGGAAACCTTAGGTTTACGGTGGGCGTGTTTTTCACACGCCTTTACGCTACTCATGCCGACATTCTCACTTGTCATAGCTCCACCATGGCTTACGCCACAGCTTCGCAGCTCAGACAACGCTCCCCTACCCATTGCCTTAAAGACAATGCCATAGCTTCGGTAGCAGACTTAAGCCCCGTTACATTATCGGTGCAGCCTCACTCGACCAGTGTGCTGTTACGCACTCTTTAAAGGATGGCTGCTTCTGAGCCAACCTCCTGGCTGTTTCAGCGACGCTACTTCCTTTCCCACTTAGCCTGCGCTTAGGGACCTTAGCTGATGGTCTGGGCTGTTTCCCTCTCGACTATGGAGCTTATCCTTCACAGTCTCACTCCCGGGGTCATGTTTATGGCATTTGAAGTTTGGTTGAGTTCGGTAACCTCACGGTCCCAGACTCATTCAGAGCTCTACCTCCACAAACTAATTCCCGAGGCTGCACCTAAATGCATTTCGGGGAGAACCAGCTATCTCCGGGTTCGTTTGGCATTTCACCTGCACTACCCACAGCTCATCTTAGAGTTTTGCCTCACTCACAAGTTCGAGCCTCCACTCAATTTTACCTGAGCTTCACTCTGGCCATGGGTAGATCACCCGGTTTCGGGTCTGATCCACGCGACTAAACGCCATTTTCGGACTCGCTTTCGCTACGGCTCCGCAACGCAAATTGCTTAACCTTGCCACATAGATCAACTCGTCGGCTCATTCTTCAATAGGCACGCCATCACTCCAAGTCAAGCTTGAAGCTCTGACTGTTTGTAGGCGTAAAGTTTCAGGTTCTATTTCACTCCCCTCCCGGGGTTCTTTTCGCCTTTCCCTCACGGTACTGGTTCACTATCGGTCATCAGCAGTATTTAGCTTTGGAGGGTGGTCCCCCCAGCTTCCCACAGGATTCCTCGTGTCCCGTGGTACTCAAGAACATAAGCAGAGACTCCACCTTTTCGCTTACAGGGCTCTCACCTTCTGTAGCTGCCCTTTCCAGAAACATTCAGCTAAAATGAAGTTTTGTAACTCTGTGGTAGATCTTGGAATCTACCTCTTATGTCTTACAACTCTGGGATAGCTTAGGATCCAAGCCCACTTAGCTATCCTAGTTTGAGCTTCTCCCCGTTCGCTCGCCGCTACTTAGGGAATCTCTTTTGATTTCTACTCCTCGGGTTACTTAGATGTTTCAGTTCACCCGGTTCCCCCTCGCCCTAAAGCGAGTGCTTGGGTTTTACCCAAGCAGGTTGGCCCATTTGGGAATCCCCAGCTAAGCTAGCTAGACAGCTCACTGAGGCTTTTCGCAGTCTTGCCACGCCCTTCTTCGGCTACTGATGCCAAGGCATCCACCTTACGCCCTTTTTACCTTAACCTACACCAGACTGAACACAAAACCTATTCAATTTTTAACGTGCAAATATAGCTCTCTACGGAGCTGTTAGATTCTATAACAGAGCATCGCCCATGTCAAATAAGGTGTGCCTGCTGTGCCCAAAGCTCTTTGGAAACGTCCCCTGCTGATCTCATGCAGGTAATGACTGGATATGAGGTTGAGCTGGATGCTGAATCTTCTCCAGGGGTGATCCGCAGCAGGAGCGTATTTCTTCCAGACACAACACAGCCCTTAAATCCACGCCTTGCGGAATTGGCCGATGTAAATCTGCTGAGCTTTAAGGCTCCACTGCAAAACTGGCATTAAGGCTTTCTGCAAATCCACATAGACACTGGGTGCCCTCAACATGATTTATGATGTAACATGATGCAATGTGGCTATCTCAATTTGCATAGCAAAATGAATGTGATGCAACCTTTAAAAAATATAGCAACTAGCTAGCAAGCAAGTTGAGACAATGCCACCTAGTGGTGGGCCAGAGCGTATGATAGACAGAACTTTTGAACTGGCTTTCAGCCTGAGCATTTGACCCGGCTGCTACACTTGCCAATCACCCTAGCAATAAACCTCCTAATCCGCAACTCGCAGGTAACATTATGGACAAAAGCGCAGTGGAAAGCCACATAGTGTAACAAACACGTAACTATTGGTGGTCTAGACGCTAACTTCCTACCGGAGTATAACCATAAGCTGCAAATTCAGATTTTTAGCTTTATCTCTGGCTTATCTGAGTCAGAAGCCAGGAGACCCATTCTTGAATTCCTTGGCTGGTAACACAAGAGACAGGGAAAATTTCTACCTTTTCGTTTATCCCTTTAATTCCCTTAGAAAAGACTTCGATATCAAACTTTAGATAGGGCAGAAGGTCAATTTTATTTATTAGCACGGCATCTGCTATATTAAACATCAAGGGATACTTAAATGGCTTATCATCCCCTTCGGGAATGCTTGAAATTACAACCTTTTTATGCTCGCCAAGAGCAAACGAAGCTGGGCAGACCAGATTACCTACATTTTCTATGAGGAGTAGTTCAATATCTGGTAAGGGCATGTTGCTCAGGGCACTTGAAAGCATGTTAGCATCGAGGTGGCATGCCCCGCCGGTATTTATCTGAATTGCAGGCACGCCTTCTTTGCCTATTGCCTCAGCATCTAAACTTGAGCTTATATCACCTTCAATGACACCAATTCTGGTTTTCCCTTTTAGCATCTTTATTGTTTCTAAAATGAGGCTGGTTTTGCCGGCGCCTGGTGAAGCCATAAGGTTCAGAGCAAATACACCTTTATTATCAAGCAATTGCCTGTTTCTCTCCGCTATCCCTTCATTAGCATTAAGAATGTCTTTTAGAATCTTTATTTCCATTTATTCCACCTCAATACTTTCTACAAATAATTCTTTACCAGCTATGATTTGTAAGCTATTACCCCCACAATAGGGGCAGATCCAATCAAACTCCTTGAGTTCAAAAGTCTTATCACAGTCCCGACACCGAGTCTTTGTAGGGACCATTGTGAAAGAAAGAGCAGCCCCTTCAGCCAGGGTTGCCTTGCTAATAAAATCGAAGTAGAATTGCACACAGTGTCCAACAACCCCAGTCATTTCCCCGATAACTAAGTTGATTTTTCCTACCTTCTTAGCTTTAGCTTTCTTGGCTTGTTCCATAACGAGGGCGAACATATTTTGAGTAATGGCAAGTTCGTGCATTTTTAGCAAATCCTGGGTAGTAGGTCGCCGACTAACATGTCAACTATTCGAGAAGCTCCCAGGCAGGTTTTCATTACCACTCGTCCTGGGTGTTCTGCTTTTACCTCACCGATGATAGCTGCGCCTGTACCATAGTGATTTTCTCGCATTGCTTTCAGAATCTTATCGGCATCTTTAGCTGGGACTATAGCCACCAGCTTGCCTTCATTGGCTACATAGAGCGGGTCAAAACCTAACAGCTCGCAAGCAGCCAGCACTTCCTCTTGTACTGGAATCTTTTCCTCTTCAATTCTTATACTTACTTTTGACTGCTTTGCCAATTCGTTCAAGGTGGTAGCCAAACCTCCTCTGGTGGGGTCGCGTAAGCAGTGGATAGCTGGGCTGGCTTTTACCATTTTAGCCACTAAGACCCCCAGTGGGGCACAATCACTCTCAAGCTGTGTAGAAAAGCTCAATCCTTCACGCTGGCTGAGTACAGCGATACCATGGTCACCTATAGTCCCGCTTAGAATCACCTTGTCTCCTGGGCTTGCCTTACTCCCAGAGACAAGGACCCCTTCTGGTATTATACCTATGCCAGCAGTATTGATAAAGAGCTTATCGGCACTACCCCGATTTACTACCTTAGTGTCTCCGGTAACAATTTCCACTCCCGCTTCTTGAGCTGTCTTTTGGACAGAATCTACAATTTTGTTCAATTCATCTTGAGGAAGTCCCTCTTCAATGATAAAGGAAAGGCTTAGATAAAGGGATTTAGCACCAGACATAGCCAGGTCATTCACCGTGCCGCAAATGGCAAGCCTCCCAATGTCCCCGCCGGGGAAGAAGATAGGGCTCACCACATAGCTATCAGTGGTAAACGCCAGCTTTCCACTGAAATCCATAACGGCTGAGTCGTCAAATTTAGCTAAAAGAGGATTAGCCAAAGCTTTTACAAAGCTTTTCTCTACCAATTCGTGGGCTAGCCTGCCCCCGCTACCGTGGGCTAGCAAAATTTTATCCTCCAAAATTTCCTCCATAAAGGTAATAGGCAGAGCAACTGCCCTCCGAAGAGACCATGCAAGGTCCTACCGGATACTCTGGGGTGCAGGCTTTGCTGAAGAGCTTACAATCGGCAGGGGTTTTTACCCCCCGCAGGATATCACCACAGATGCAGTCTTTTGGTTCATAGGTAGGTCTGGGGTTAATATCAAAAGCAAGCTCAGCATCAAAGGATTTATACTCTTTCCTCAGCCTCAAGCCACTATTGGGGACTTCTCCTATCCCTCGCCACTCGGTAGGATAGGGCTCAAATACCTGTTCTATGAGTTTCAGTGCTTCTCGGTTACCTTCGGGGCGTACTCCCCGCCGGTAAGCAATTTCGACCTTAGATTCACCTTTTTCAATCTGAGCTACCAGCATATCGACACATTGCAGGATATCTAAGGGTTCAAAACCGGAAACTACACAGGGGATACCATAATCTCTGGCGATGAATTCCCAGGGGTGAGAGCCGATAATGGTCGATACATGCCCGGGGCATATCAGCCCATGAAGTTTAACCTCACCTGAATCAAGGAGAGCTCGAATTACTGGAGGGCAAAGCTTATGCATTGAAAGAATATAATAATTCTTTATTCCTCTTTCCTCTGCCTGGAGGATAGAAGCAGCAATAGTCGGAGCAGTAGTCTCAAATCCAACCCCCAGGAATATCACCGACTTATCAGGATTATCCTCAGCAATTTGGAGTGCGTCCATAGTAGAATAAACTATGCGTATTTCGGCTCCGTTAGCTTTTTCTTTTTGTAAGCTGGAACGACTCCCCGGAACTTTTATCATATCACCGAAGGTAGCAATAATTACTTCTAGGGTTTGGGATAGGGCGATTGCCTTATCCAGGTCAGCGTTAGCGGTAACACAGACAGGGCAACCCGGACCGGATACCATCTCAATGGTTTTGGGTAAAACCTGACGGATGCCGTATCTAAAGATGGTTACCGTATGACCACCACAGAACTCCATAAAACGCACCGGAGTCTTAGATTCCCGATGAATTTGAGAGACTAGACCTTCGGCTAGTTCAGAGCGCCGAAATTCAGTAATGAATTTCAACTTTTCTCCTCAGCCTTAGCTATTTCCTCAAAAAGCCTCAAGGTTTCCTCGGCTTCCTCTTGATTCAGAATGTTTATGGCGTAGCCAGTGTGAACCAGCGCATAGTCTCCCACCCTGGCCTCTGGGGTAAGCCACAGGCTAATTCGGCGAGTTATGCCTCCAATTTCAACCTCAGCTTCTTTGTTTTTTATAGACTTAATAAGTACTGGAATGGCAAGGCACATGTTAGATTTCTCCTGTTGAAATACTAGCAAAATTAGCAATTACTGCTTGCCCCAAGGAAATGCCACCATCATTGCAAGGTACCAGATGATGAGTTAGCACTTTGAAGTCTTCTCTCTGTAAAGCGGCAGTGGCCAGCTTTAGTAATAGCCGATTTTGAAACACTCCACCGCTTAGCGCCACTTGAGTTATTCTGCTCTCTCTTGCAATCAATTTACACATCCTGGTGATTATCTGAGCCATAGTGTTATGAAACTTAAGCGATATAATGGGAACAGAAACTCGATTCTTGACATCTTGAACTATCATTGAGAACATCTCTCCTAACTTTACCACTCTCATTCCTTGATGCTCAACAATTGAGAAAGAATAGCAGTCTCGCTTAAACTCATCCACCTCGTTTGGAGCTATCATTTCAAGTTCAATGACTGCCTGAGCCTCGTAATCTATTTCCTCTCGCACTCCTACCAAGGCTGAAACAGCGTCAAAAAGCCGCCCAGCACTTGAAGTTAAAGGGCAGTTTATTCTTCGCTTTAACTGCTGTCTTATTATCTCAAGCTCGATAGGATTGCGCTTGCTGATGGGGAGTCCTTCGAAGGAGAAGCTTTCTCCCAGCAAAGTATAGATATAGGATAAAGCCATGCGATAGGGTTTCTTTATGGCGGCTACCCCTCCGGGTAGGGGTACATATTCCAGATGCCCTACTCTTTGGAAGCTGTGCCAGTCAGCAAGCAAAAACTCCCCCCCCCAGATTGTGCCATCGGTGCCATATCCTGTGCCATCAAAGGCTACCCCAATAACAGGTCTGTCAACCTCATTCTCCACCAGGCAGCTTACAATATGGGCATGATGGTGTTGGACTGGGATAAGGCTTAACCCTCGCTCTGAGCTACCTTGAAGGGCATATTTTGTGGGGAGATACTCTGGGTGCATATCATAGGCCACGATTTCTGGTTCAATGCGAAATAATCTCTCATAAAGCTCGATAGTATTTTCAAAGTGCTCTAGAGTCTCTTCATTCTCCATATCACCAATGTGCTGGCTTAAGAAGGCATGCTCATCTTTGGTTAGGCAAAATGTATTCTTCAGCTCCGCCCCGCAGGCGAGGATTTGCCTTGACTTGAAAGGAAGAAAAATGGGGTACGGGGCGTAGCCCCGGGCTCTTCTCAGTGCCTGAGGTTTGCCATCTTCTACTATACAAACACTATCATCACATCGGGCAAAAATATCGCGGTTGTGAAGCAGGAAATAATCAGCAATTCCTCTGAGTCTTATTAAACTCTCATTGTTATCCTTAGTAATGGGTTCCTCGCTAAGGTTTCCGCTGGTCATGACCAGTGGAAGTCCCACCTCTCTTAACAGAAGGTGATGTAAAGGGGTATAAGGGAGCATGACCCCGAGATACTTTAGATTTGGGGCTATCGCTGGAGAGATATTGGATGAGCTATGCTCCCACCTTAAAAGTACAATCGGGCACTCAGGAGATTGAAGGAGCTTCCTCTCTTCATGAGATACCAAGCAGTGCTTTTCAACCTCTTCCAAAGTAGCCACCATAACTGCTAAAGGTTTAGAGAGGCGTCTTTTCCTGCCCCTCAAAAGATTTACCACTTCCTCGTTGGTGGCATCACAGGCAAGCTGAAATCCGCCTAGACCCTTAAGAGCCAAAATTTTCCCCATTTTTAGGAGTTCACCTGCCGCTTTAATGATATCATTGCACTCAATAGGATTACCGTTGCTATTAACTAGCTCTAAGCCGGGACCACATTTAGGGCAAGCATTGGGCTGAGCATGAAAGCGTCGGTCTACAGGATTATCGTATTCTCGCTGACACTCGGGGCACATTTCAAACTTACTCATAGTAGTCTTGGGGCGGTCATAAGGGATGTCCTCAATGATAGTAAATCGGGGCCCACAGTTAGTGCAGTTAGTGAAGGGATAGTGGAAGCGGTGGTTGGTGGGGGAGAAGATCTCCCTCTTGCAATCTTCGCAGGTAGCGATATCTGGTGACACTAACTGGTATTTCCCCTCGTGGCTTAGACTTTTCTGAATCTGAAATCCAGTATGACCATTAGGGGGATGAAAAGTAGTCTTGACCTTTTCAATGCGTGCCATAGGAGGTGCTTTCGCTTCAAGGTCAATAAGGAAATTCTCTAAACTTTCTTCGTCTCCCTCTACTTCAATCTCTACGCTTCCCGAAGTGTTACGCACCCAGCCCTTCAAATTGTGGACCTGAGCCAACCGATAAATAAAGGGTCTGAAGCCAACTCCCTGCACCACGCCACTCACACCTATTTTTACCAGTTTTATTAGTTTGGCCTGCATCATTTACCCTCATATCTGTAACTATCATAAACTAGCTACTTTTTGATATGGTCTCTTGTAGCGTAACCCTTCAACCGCTTAATTGGTAGTCTCTGGGAGGACGAAATTCTCTAACAAACTCTAGCTTACCCCGTTTCTTTAGTCGCTCATATATCAAAGTCCGAGCGCAGTCCTTTTCAGAGTCGAGTTCACATTTGCCATTTTTGCCCCCCAGACACCATTAAGTAATCCTTTGCTACATCTGGCAACCGGGCAAATATCAGCAGTCGGGGCAAGAAAGCACTCACCACAGCCCGCACACCCTTTCTTCCAAAGTATCGACTTCCCTATCCTCTACCTCTATGGAATGGGTATTCTGCGCTGGAAAAACGGGAAGCTCGGGGAAGAGTCCAGCCACAGTTTGTACCCCAGCCCCGCAAGCTAGAGAGCGTACTGCTGTCACAGTCCTCATTCAATCTAAATACTATCCTCTCTTCAGTAATTTACTCACTCAATTTGAACTCACTTCCTTATTTAGTGTCAGAGGCCCCAGCCCTGTGACTTTATCAACAAACCCGTTTACAATGGGCTGTAATTTGGATGCTTCAGACGCTGAAACCCATTCTATCTTCAATCTTTCCGGTTCTATTCCGAATTGTGATAGGGTATTCTTCAGCAACATCATTCTTCGTCTTGCTTTGTAGTTACCACTATTATAATGGCAATCCCCGGAATGACACCCGGCTAGCATCACCCCATCGGCTCCTTGAGAAAAGGCTTGGAAAACAAAGGTTGGGTCTATCCTTCCTGAACACATGGTTCGAATTGTTCTTAGGTTGTGGTTATTTTCCGTATCAATAACACCAATATCAGCACAGGCACCCCAGCAACAGCAGAAAAGTACGACTTTAGGAGTAAAATCTTTCATAGCCCCTCCTCTTTAATTATTTGTAGGGTAATAAATGGCATCCTCGCTTTTACCTCTTGGGTACAATCTTCGCTAAAGGTGGAATTATCCTTTATGCTTACAGCATATATACTAACGTGTTGGGGCATCTTATATCCCAATTCCTTTCCCAGCCCGAAGGCAGTGGCAATACCTATGCCGTGAGATGAGGAAAAAATCTTAGATGGCTTCAAATCTTCCAACTCAAGCTTGTAAAGGTCTCCGGGTTCCCCTTTTTCAATTTCTATAGAATCAATAATGATGAGCTTACTATAGCCAGTTATAAGGTCAAGGAGTGCAATTCCGGTCTCACTCGTCTCTATTACTTCTAATGCAGGATTTCCCTCCTTAAGCTTCTGGGCAATTCTGATTCCAACTGCATCGTCGGTGAGAATCAAGTTTCCGATTCCCACGACGAGTGTGCTCATCTCGTTGCTCCACATCTTCTGACGTTGCTTAATCGTTTGCTCCAAAGTCCCTTTCGCTAAACACTGGTTGCTTTGATTAGACAGCAATCACTTCTTTAACCTCGGGAACCTGCTCCTTAAGTATTCGTTCAATCCCGTTCCGTAAAGTCATGGTTGCCATTGGGCAGCCAGCACACGCGCCTTTGAGTTTGAGACTAACCACTCCTTCATTCATGTCTACCAGCTCAACGCCACCCCCATCTGCCTGTAAAGTCGGCCTTACCTGAGCTAAAACTGCCTCTACTTTCTCCCTCATAGCTTACTCCTTATTCACTGAGTTATAATAATGCATAAGCATTAGCCACGGTTTCTGCGAACCCATCTTTAATGGTTATTGCTCCGGAGGGACAGCCACTCGTACACAAACCACATCGTTTACACTTGAGCTCATCTATGACTGCGACCAGCCCTGTGTCAGATTTTTCTAGTCGGGCGGCATCATAAGGACATACAGCCACGCAAATTCCACATCCGCTACATAAATCTTCATCGACTTCAATTTCTGGTATCTCAGATTGGAGTTCTAATACCACACACCCTTTACAGCTCTTACACGGGCCACAATAGAGGCATCTTCTGGCCTCTTGCACCGCTTCTTCGATGGTGAATCCCCTCTCAAAAGTTTCAAAATTTAGTCTGTCTTCCACAGGTGCCCATACCAGTTCAGGCTGAGGTTTATAATCCATAAGCTTCGGGATAGCGGCGCTTTCATACTCCTTTTCCCTTCCTGCCTTCAAATCCTCACCCTTCAGGTAGCGGTCTATGGACTCAGCGGCTATCATCCCCTCTTTCATAGCGTCGGCAACAAAGCCTATCCGTCTTACATCACCTCCGATAAAAACCCCTTCCTTGCGGTTGCTCATCAGGGTAAGTTGGTCGATGTCAAGTATGCCTCTCTCATCCAGCAAGTCTTCCTGCTGGAAAAAAGCCCTCTCTGGACCTTGCCCTATGGTAATCAGGAGAACATCCCCTTCAAGATACAGAATATCACTTCGGTCGAACTCGGGATTAAATCTACCATCTTTATCAAAGACCGACGTGCATCTGGGGCACCTTATTTTGTTGAATTTCCCATTTTCTCCTACTATCTCCTCCACACCTCGAGAATAGGTTATTTTGAGTCCTTCTTCAGTGCCACCTTCAATTTCCTCTACATCAGCCGGTATACCATCCTTGGAGGATTTATCTTCACTTTCCAAGCAGACAAGGGAGATATCTCCACCAAGCCGCCGAGCACTCCTGGCCACGTCAAAGGCTACATTGCCACCCCCCACTACTACCACCCTCTTGCCCTGGAAGAGCTGAGGGGGAACCTTACCCCGGTCCACATCGTCAAGGAGATTCAACCCGAATATGACTCCCTCCAAGTTGGCTTCGGCTATTAGTTCCCGACCGAAGGTAAGTTCGCGAGGAATCGGAGTGCCGGTAGCTACGAAGACAGCTTCATAGCCTTCATTCTTAAGGTCAGCTATCGTCTTCCCATCACTGCCCATTTCTACCCCGAACTTGACTTCTATATGAGCAATTCTTATCAAATTATCCAGAGTAGTATCCATCATGTTTTTGGGGAGACGATATTTAGGGATGTACCTTAGAGCACCACCTAGCTTAGAGCCTCTTTCAAAGAGGGAAACTCGATAGCCATTTTTACTCAGCATGTAAGCACACATTAAACTACCGGGTCCTCCTCCGATCACAGCCATCTTCCCCTTGGTAGGGGAGGGGAGTGGGGGTTTGGTACCCAGATACGGGAGATAATGATCGGAGAGGAATCTCTTGAGCATCCTTCTTCTTACTGCCCCGGCCTCATCTTTATAATTGCACTCCTTCTCGCACAGCCCACAAATATAGCCAGTTATCGTGAATAAAGGATTCTTTTCGTAAATTTCATCACCTATCTTTATTATCCGGTCGTAAGCTGCAGCGGCATCCAGGGGAAGGACAGAAATCATGGCGTTAGTGCGCTGAATGTCCTCTCCAATGGGGCAAGCTATCTGGCAGGGGGGCAAATATATCTTCCCGTTGGTTTCATTGACCACTTCTTCAACTTTAGTTCTTTGAGAAATCATCTCTTCAACCTCCTTACTAAATCTCCTTTGGAGTCATATACATTGACCTCAAGAGGCATCTTTCCTGGAAGTGAATGGGTGGCACAAGCCATACAAGGGTCATAGGCTCTAAATGCCATCTCCACCATATTGAGAATTCCATCGGGAACTTCTCCGTTCTTTATGAGCGATTTGGCTGCTTTCTCAATCGACATGTTAATGGCAGCCAAGTTATTCTGTGTGGCTACAATCAAATTAACTTTGGTGAGAATTCCCCTGTCATCAGTTTGGTAATGATGAATAAGGGTTCCTCTTGGTGCTTCTACTATACCTATCCCCTCTTTTGGAGTTTCGGTGGGTAAATTTACTATGTCGGGGGAAGTAAGTTCAGGGTCGTGGGCAAGCTCCAGCGCTCGTTCAGATGCGTAGAGAGCCTCGACAAGCCGAGCCCAGTGGAAGGCCAAAGTACTATGAACTGGTTTCCCACCCAATACTTCATACATCTTTTCATATGCTTCCTGAGCTAATGGTGTTGCCATCCCATCGGATGCATTCAACCGAGCTAGCGGTGCAACCCTGAAAACACCGCTATCCTCTCCATCAACAAATCCCTTCCAGCCTATGTTCTTGAGATAAGAACTCTTTACATAAGTCCAGGGTTCAACATGCTCTCTGATGTGGTCAAGATATTCCTGCGGTTTAAACTTAGCAAACTCCTTACCACTCGGGTCGACCACTCTTACCTTGCCATCATAGAAGTTACCCTTGTTATTCTCATCTACCAACCCCATATAATATGTCTTATGTTGGTAAATATCCCCAACAATAAGGTCAACATAATCCTTGTTTTTAAGCACTACATCATCAAAAAGTCCGAGGGCGACCTTGCAGAACTCCACTCCATACTCCCCAGCCTGGATAATAATCTGCCTCTCGTCCTCGGTAATCGCTTTTGATACACCCCCAGGCAAGCCACAGGTAGGCATAACCGGCTTCCCAGCAATTATTCTCAAAATATTTCGCATTCTCTTCCGCATTTCTATTACTTTTCCTGCGGTTTCTAACCCAACCTTACCAATAACCCCCAGGATATTCCTTTCTGCAGCCGGTGCCGTTGGGCCAACAATAAAATCAGGGCCGCCAAGGAAGACGAAATGCAGTATATGATCTTCTGCCATGAAAGCATTGTACATAAGCTCTCTTATCTTTTTCGCCGCTGAGGTTGGCTCAACCCTCCAAAGGTCATCAAGGGCTTTAGTCGCTGCTATGTGGTGAGCCGTAGGGCACACCCCGCATATCATTGTGGTTATTCTGGGCATCTCCTCCGCTGGTCTTCCCTCACTGAACTTCTCGAACCCTCGAAGCTCTGGAATCTGAAGGTAAGCCCGCTCACAATTCCCTTCATCATTGAGAAATATCTCTATCTTTCCATGTCCCTCAAGTCTGGTTATAGGGTCTATCGTTATCTTTCTCATTCAGTCCTCCTATTCCATCTTCTTTCTTTTAAGCAGGGAAGCAGGCAGGCTAAATCGGTAAAATGTTCCTGCCGGGTCAACAATCCCGTTGACTAATTTTTCGACATCTTCCTCCGCCATCCTCTCTTCGTCCTCAAGTCCCAATATAGAGGCAATCATAGAGAGTCCCTTTGTTCCCTGGTCTATAACCTCATCTACAGGACCAAAGCAACCTCGGCACGGCTGATTAGCTTTAATGCATGTTTCCCCACATCCTGAACGAGTTACAGGACCGAGGCAGATTAATCCCTGGGCAAGGAAGCACTTCTCAGGGTCGGTTTTAATTTCCCACGGCCTTTTTATTTCTTTTATGGATATTTTCTCCGGTTTTGTCTCATTTAGTGGGCATGTATCACACAAAGCTTTATTAGGAGCAAGTACCGCCCCTTTCTCAGGCAGTTTTCCCGTGAGAATAGCATTTACTGCATTCATTATTAAATCAGGTGGTGGTGGACACCCGGGAAGGTAATAATCTACTGGGATGGTTTGGTTTAAAGTCTTCACTGTATCATAAAATTCAGGTAGGGTAAGTTCACCAACATCAATAGCTGTCTTTTCTTGCGGGGTAATTCCCTCTGGATTTTCAACAGTTGGGACTTCTTTATAAACTCTTTGAAAAATAGTATCTCTTGTCCAGAAGTTCCCCAGCCCTGGTATCCCTCCTATGTGAGCGCAGGAGCCAAAAGCGACTATAAGGCCAGATTTCATTCTCAATAGCTTTACCATCTCCTCCTGTTCTTCTGTCCTTACAGCGCCATTTATAAAGCTTACCGCTATCTCACCATCGTTTAGAGCTTCGATATCCTTCCTCTTAAAATCTAGCGCTACAGGCCATAGGACAATATCCACAGCATCCGTTACCTTCAGTATGTCTTCATTAAGGTCAACAACCGCCTCCTCACATCCACCGCACGAAGCACACCAATAAAAAGCGACTTTTGGTTTAGACATCGTTACCCCCTTTCTTTCTTAAAGCGACTGTTTAACACTTTCCACCCTTCCTCTTCCAAGCACTGCCGGGCTGAGGCACACCAATCGATACATGGTGATACTTTATTTCGATTAACCATCTTCCCGCACTCATGACATCTTACACGGGTTTCATCAGAGAAGATCTGAACTTCGGCTCCACAATCGGGGCACTTGTAAAGCCCCACCCTCAACTTCCTTTGGTCTGGATCGGGGCACAATGATGGCATCCTTGTATTTCTCCTTACTAATTAAGCACTTCAATAAGTATGGTAAGTGAAGAGCGTCCTTTTTACTATGATCTACATCATAAAAGTATTAGCCACCTATATAGTGAGGAGTAAGACACTTACACAAACTATAAATTCAGACGAGAGGAGGTCCGCTACTTAAGAGCTGTAGCTTGGTCTCATCCAGGATGACAATCTTGCCCCGTGTAGAACGGATGATGCCAGAATTCTTCAATCGGCTCATCACCCTGATTGTGGTCTCTGTGGTAGTCCCAGCCATGTCTGCAATTTCCTGTCGGGTAAAGGGGATGGTAATGCCATACTTGGAGGAAAGCATGAGGAGAACCTTAGTTAGCCGCTGTTCTACGCTATCCGTTGCCAAGTCCCTGAGCCTGTTATGCGCGCTCTTGATTCGTTGTCCCATGATAGCTATGATTTTCATAGCTATCATGGGATTCCGGGTGGCAAGAGATAAGAATTCTCCCCCTGTGATAGTCAGGACAATTGCCTCGTCCATGGCTTGGCCTGAAACAGGGTATGGTTCCCCATCAAACACCGCAACCTCAGCAAAAGTATCACCACGGTGAAATACACCAATGGTGAAGTCCTTACCAGAAGGGGATTGCTTAAAGATCTTCACCCTGCCTTCTTGGATGATATGAAAAGACGGTGGCATATCTCCCTCTAGGATGATGAATTGGCCCTTTTTGAAATGGCGAGGAATTGCCAGACCTGCAATCTTTTTGAGTTCATCTTTATCCAGACTGGCAAAGATAGGTGACTGCTTGAAAAATTCAATTAAATCATCAGTTTGCAACCTGTATCAGCCTCCTTATAAATTCTTTGAGGCTACTTCAATTTCCCACCTTCGCAAGTTCATCACATAACTGGTTAGCGGCTGAATTTCAATGCATAATCAGGATCGAAATTGGCACTATAAGTTGATATATTTAGTCCCGATACTAGAACTATAGCACAATGAGTAGGGCTGGTCCTACCTTAAGATAACCCAGCGACCACTGCTAGGAGTCAGGGCTGTTATTCCTACACATTTCACCTAGAAGCGTCATCCAGAATAAAGGCGAGTCTGGGGTTGCCAATAGAGGTGGCTAAAGGCAACTCCAAATTTGCCAGTGTAGGTGGGTTAAGTTTGCCAATAGAGCCAACCTTAGGTTTGCCAATTATGGTTAAAAAGTAGTTAATATACTATTTAAATAGTATGAGTACCATAATGTAATAACGGCTATGGCTTATGAACTGCCAGGTACTGATTGTAGTATTTGAATCGAGTGGACTTGTGTAGCCCCAAAGTCTTCACTTCAGGGCAGGAAGGTCTCTTTCCCTGGCTAAAAGGCGGAATGCTCTTGCCTTCTTATTGTTTATCACCCAGTTTCTTCCAGGGGGATTACAAGTGTGGTGGGCCATTGTGGACTCGAACCACAGACCCCGGTCTTATCAGGACCGTGCTCTAACCAACTGAGCTAATGGCCCTTTGCTTATATAGAATAACTTCTACGCTAAGGTAAAGAGTATTTTAGAGGTAAGGAGCAAATTTTGCAACTGATGGTCGCATCTCCTATTAGGATAGACTACATTTACAGGACGATTCAGGGTAAAAACCTATCTGATGGGTTTTGAGCTGGAGCTTGTTTCCCTCTATATAAGTTCTCTTAGTTTGGCTATGTAGCTATTGAACATCTCGCCGTAGGATTTCTCATGCTCGGCGGTGAA
>Ga0272442_10002961_pt1 | contig 24117 bp, 19 predicted proteins | sample SSMForm2O_FD_200262 | JGI IMG/M metagenome (GOLD analysis project Ga0272442, IMG submission 200262) | Marine sediment archaeal communities from Little Sippewissett salt marsh, Falmouth, MA, United States - SSM-Form-2O | ecosystem: Environmental > Aquatic > Marine > Wetlands > Sediment ...
GCCATATCTTTGCCTATGAGCTTCAGTACGAGCTTGCTTTTGCTCTGCTTGTCTTCGGTCAGAAGCGCCTTGACCTCTTCGAAAGTTAGCTCCTCCGGGACAGGCTTGGAGGGCCGGCCGGGCTTACCGACCTTCGCCTCGATCTTCATTGGCAGCGGCGCTTGTGGATCGTCAGCAATACACCCGGACGGGAAATCAAGAATGACGCTGATGGTCTGATCACGTGGTCCCTGGCGATTCTTGAGAAGGTCGAGCGTCATCCTGCCCGTTGCCGGTTCGAGATTCTGGATCACCAGAACAGCGTCGGACGATTCTTCGATTCGTCCAGAGTCTCGTATATGATGCAACCCAAGTCGCTCCGCATTTTTCTGCGCATTTGCTCCTGATCGGTTGATCTGGACTGCGACGACAATCGCCATCTTGTTTCTTCTCGCCGCGAGCTTCAGCTCCTGGATGCAGTGAGAAGCCTCACGGTAGGTGTCAGAAGTCACTTCGACGCTATGAAGCCAGGAAAGCTGATCGAGCACCGCAGACCGACAGCCTTCTCTGGCGCGTTTGTCGATTTCCAGAATCAGTCGCTCGAGATTCGTCGTGAAATGATTGATGAAGAGTTCGGGATTCTCTTTTCGAAAGCGCCGTACCCCGGCCTCCATGTCACCTTCACCGAATATACTACAGATCTTCTGGCGGGCGTAGCTCTCTGGGTCCTCCAGCGTTGTGAAGACGCAAGGTATCATGTGGACCGCGAAATTGCGAAAGACTGAGCTCTTACCGCAGCTGGTCCGCGCGGCGACTGTCAGAACCCCACCTTCCGGAACGCCACCGCCAAGGGCCTTGTCAATGGCATAGATGCCCGTGGGTATGCGGACAGGATCGTCGAGAGCTCCGGGCTGGGAGATGTCGTCAAGGAAGCGAACCGATACCGGCTGTGCTGCGGATGCCGGTGTTTGCACCGACTGGATCAGCGCGTCAGCCTGCTCCCGAGCGTGACTGAGCATGGCCTCATCTGCTTGATACATCTCCCGCAGCAGCCACCCCCGCGGCTTAGTCTTGTCCTTCTTGCCCTCTTGAATCTTCCGCCGGAACTCCTTCGCCTGCTTGGGGTCGGCCATGTGCCACATTGGCTGGCACCGCGGGTTGTACTCGTCCAGCAGCAGACGCTCAGCGGTGCCGTCATCCAGCTCAAAGCCGTGGACCATCGCTGTGCAGGCCCACAGGAGCTTGGAGTGACCTCCTTGGCCCTGTATCGCGATCTCGCATTGCCGTAGGTAGGCCCGGGCCCGCTCCTCGACCGCAGAGTCCAGCGGCCGGGAACTCGGCGGGGGCGGTGGGGGCAGCGGGGCCTCGGCCTTCGGGCGACTGGCCAGCTTCTCGATGATCCACTCCGGCACTTCCGCCAGCGGCGTCCCTTCGTTGGCCCACTTGTAGAGGTTCCCCGTCTCGTGGATGGAGGGCGCGACACAGATGTAGCCCTTGTCGTTGCCGCGGGTGTCGATCCCCCGGCCGATCTTGGACTCACTGTTGCCTACCCGGGGGTCCGGCTTGAAGATGTAGTGGTGCCCGCCACTCCCGGTTTCTGCCCGGAGGGTCGGCGGGAAGGGCCCGTGCTCGCTGGCCAGCTCGTTGTAGGTCTTATCCCCATCGTGCTTGGGGTCGACATCCACAACGCAGAAGGTTTGCTCGCCACAGGGGATCCCGATGTTGGATTCTGGATGCAGGCGCCACCACTCCCGGATTTGATCCAAGTCCGTGGTGGCCTTGCGGAAGCCGCCTGCGACCCGGGGATGCTTGCCTGGGGATTTGCAGTCGGGTCGCCCACAGGTGCACTTGCCGTCGACAATGCCGTGCAGCGGAAAGACTGGCCAGCCGTAGATGTTGACGTAGTTAGTGGCTGCTTCAAGGTGCGACATGACGGGTTTCTTTCCAGATCGCGGGAAGCACTCCGGTGTGCATATTGGGGCCAAGGATGTCGACGCTTAGGAACATCTCGTCTTGGTGAGCATCCAAAGAGACCCGGAATTCATGCCCGTTCCGGCACCTCAAGAAGAGCGCCATGTGTACGCCGTCTTGACAGGACTCTGGGGGCTTCCCGGAGACTTCCCCGAAGCCGACTCCTTCGCTGAAGATCACGGCGGTCTTGTCGGTATCCCCGGCCGGGCTGCACTGAAGCAAGAAGGGTATGAGCCCATGCGTGCCGCACCGAGGGCAACGCAAGTTAGCCATGCGTTCCTTCGGTGCTGGTGGCTCGATGAACGAACATGGGTGATACCTCTTGTCGGCTGGTGTGGTCATCGCCCGCCACCCTCCGGCGCAGCCAACTTGCAGCCTGCCGCTATCCAGCTCTCAAGGCTTGCGCGAGACCATCGCGTCAACCGACCGACCTTGACGGGAGTCGGCAGCTTGCCGGCCCGCACCATTCGGCGAATGTGCTTGGTCGAGCAGCCTACGAGTCGGGCCACGGAACGGACGTCCAGCAGTAGTGGAAGACTGCTGAGTTCCTCGGTGTGGCCCGAGGAGTCGGACGGACTATGCAGTGCGGTCATCGCTCAGCCCTCTCGACAATCGCTCTCAGCTTCTTCAGCGGAATGCGTTTGGAGCTTCGCCCATTGAGAATGTCCCTACCCAACTTCGCCGATAGCTGCCGCGCCGTGTCCTCAAGGTCCTGCCGCGTTCGTTGCGGCAACCGACGCGTCGCCGCTTCCCGGGCTCGGCGAGCGGCTCCTCGAGCCAGGAGTCGAACTGCTTTGCGTTCCGCTGGTGTCAGTCGGATCTTGCCCATCGGTCCTGCTCCTCATCTGCGGGCCAATCTGTGGCCCCGCAAGTAGAGTGCGGACCTGACAGGGGTGTGGCAGGTGTGCTAATTCAAGTTTTCGCCGCTTCTTCTCTCTCGGGCCTTCTGCTCAGCCGAGGCCTTGGCGCGCCTGCTCTTCACTGCGCCGTGAATCACTTGGCAGCCCGCGCGCACGGCCAACTTCCTTATGAAGGCCCGGGCAGCATCGCTTTGCTCGGGGATCGGCTTTGGACCCTTCAACACCTGGGCAAGCATTTCGTTCAAGATACCACCAGCCTCCTCCTTGTGGTCCCTTGACAGGCCTTGCTTCTTCCACTCGCGCTGGCTTATCTCGCCGATGTCCTTGCTGTAGGTGTCGATCCATGCATCCATCTTGGCCTTAGCATCAGACGTCAAGGGCACCTTCGGGCCTCCTCCGGCCTTCCCTTCACGCCACTTGGCAACTTTCTCTTCGGCCCGCGAACGGTCGTAGAAGACTGCGTGGTCTTGATTCCTCTTCCCCACCTGTGGCAGGTCCCCCGACTCCCATGATCTGATAGTGGACTCGGGAACGCCCATGTCATCGCGAATCTCTCCTCGGGTGATATGCTTCTGAGGATCGAACTTGATGGTAGACATCCAGTCCTTGACGGCACTGACAGCTTCCTCGCGTCGCAATGTTTCCACGCGCTGTTCCACCCTCTTGGCAATGACATCATCAATGCTGGACGCCTGCGCATCGAGGTCGGGAGAGTTCAAATCGGACTCGAACTGATCTAGCCGATTGAGATCACGCGGCGGTGTGAGCCTGTCTGCCGGCAGGATGATTCCCTTCCCCGCAGCCTCGAGCCTGAGCTCCAGGAGCTCTCTGGCGAGTCGGTCCGCAATTCTGACCGCACTGAAATAGTGCTCAGCCCCGGGCTTCGTCTTGCCATCCTGGAGCAGAAGGCGCACGCCGGCCACTCTCTTCCGAATCTGGCAAAGGTAGTTGGTTGCCGTGATCATCATGAGTTCTGTCCTCTCCGGGACCATCATGGCCCTCTGAGTCTGTTATCGGCCACATCCCCGTTCACCTCTAACAGAAAGCCCAATATATAGGGGCAGGCACCCCCCGGCCATGCCGTATATTGGGGCCACCTGGTCCCACCCTTGGGATAGAGCCCCCCTTGACTGACTGTCCCGCCCGCGCCACACTACTGACGAGGAGATAGCCCATGCCGGTCGACCCGAAGATCTGGGAGAAGGCGCCAGACCCGCTCAGCCCGGAGTTCCCGGGGTGGGTGTCGGACAAGGCGTGGAGCCTGGGGAACGTGGAGAAGGCCCAGGAGCTCCTGAGGGCGGGGAAAAGCCGGCGCAAGGCCGCCCTGTACCGCCAGCGGGAGAAGTCCCCGGAGTGAACACAGCCCCGCAGGAGCGCGACCCCGCTGTGCGCCACGAAGCCTCGCAGAAGCCAGAGAAGTGCCCCGCCTGCGGTTCGAACCACGTGGCCGACATCCTCTATGGCCTGCCGGATTTCTCGGACGAGCTCTGCGCCGAGCTCGACGCCGGGAAGACGGTCCTGGGCGGGTGTTGCCTGACCGGTGATGATCCTGAGTGGCGGTGCGTCGACTGTGAGATGGATGTTTACAAAAAAGGCAGGGAGGACTCCCGGTGAAGGGCTACAACACAAATCTGGCTGCTGAGTTCTACGTGCTTTCCATGCTCCATCGTTTGGGTTTCGATGCCAGCCTGACCCTCGGGAATAAGAAGTCGGTGGATATCGTGGTAGTGCGGGAGACAGGGACCGTGGTCACCGTGGACGTAAAAGGCTTGGCCGGGAAGACAAGCTGGCCTGTGGACAATGTTAAGAAGAAAGCCAAGGGGCACTTCCTCGTTTTCGTGTCTTTCCTCGGGAAGATCACGGATCATTCCGTAGCGCCCGAAGTCTACGTTGTCCCTTCGGGCCGGCTCGCGCCACTCGTGTATCACTCCCCTAACGGCAAACGACGAGTTGTGAATCTATCCAAGATGCGCAAAGCCGGGAAGCGGTTCAGGGATGCTTGGGATTTGCTGAGATAGCCTACACTGGATCTTGAGATTCACTGGTGCCCGGAGCTCGTGTCACACCGGTAACAAGGCCGAGGAGCCAGTGAAACGGCCTCGTCAACACCACGCTCACCAGCAACCCCAGCACTGCCAGAAAGACGTAGGCAACAAGGAACAGCCCGAAAACAATCACTATTTCAAGCGCACTAGATATCTTAGTCGGGATCAACTGGCAGAGGATCAAGCGCTTTCTGAGTTCCTGCGGAGTAGAGTCGTACATCCTGTCCGACAAGAAGTCCGGTACGCTCCGTTACCCTCTTGACGAGGCAGCCAAGGCAATTGCACGCCACCTAGTAGCGTCCAGAGGTGACAAGTGAACTGCCAGCCATACAGGGTTCAAGAGACCTCGTCCGGAGTATGGATGCACCTCGATCTACAGGATGCGCGTCGCGCCAGGGATCGATTCTTGTACCCTCTGCTCAGTCAGGCGTATGATTCAACTAACCGATTCAGGGAGGTCGATCTTCTCACCGTTCGCGCTGTCTTCCGTCATGCGCTTGGCAGCGCCCACTTCTCAGAGCTCTTAACCAGCGTGTACGGCGGCTCCGAGCGCAAGTACTGCTGCTTCTTTGTCCCCCAACATGATCTCAAGCTCGATTCGACCTCAGCTCCCCTGCTAGTGCCTCTCACTAGATGCTTGGCCTTCGTTACATCTATCGGCAACCTGCGCCTTATTGTCTCGCGGTTCTGCTTGCCCACCAAGCTCCGCCGCGCCCCGGATGTGGAACCGAAACACCTATTTCACTGGCTCCTACTCCACGAAGCGGCGCACACTCTCGAAATCGGAGTAGAGTACGAGATGCTGCCATACATAAGAGAGGACCATGATGGCCGGGACTACGCTCGGAGCTTGCGTGAGAACGCTTGCGACGAGTGGGCAGACCTTCAACTGAGTCGTTTCCTTGCGACTGAGCGACGCCTTCTCTGCCCGGCGGTCGCAGAGAGGGCCTCACACTGACCGCTTGATCTTCAATCTTCAGCCTGTCGCTTCTCGAAGAACACGTACGTACTCACGTTACCGGACCCTAGAGAAATCGTGTCGCCGCTGGTCAGAACCCTGCCGTTAGCGCTACCGCCAGCGATCTGTCCGTTCACGGAAGTGCCGCACGTGCTGTTCAGGTCGAATACCAGGTAGCGAACGTTGCCATCTGACTCACGCCTCACGATCTTAGCATGTGCGCGTGATACTTCCTGGGGCTTGAAGTAGACCGCGTCCGCCACTAGGAAGTCTACCGCGACGTCCGGCGCCTCTTCGGCTGGAGTCGCCGGCCGGCCCAGGATGACCTCGTCAACACTAAGGGGATAGATTCCACAGGTAGATGGCCCGGTGCCCAGGAGGTAGGCGCCTGTCCCTAGAGCCCTCAGTGCTTCTGCGATTGACTCGACACGCTTCGTCCGGTCGACCATCGTCAGCAGCGCTATGGCATTGAGCCGAGACTTGATGATCTGCTTGTCAATCTGGTCCGACAGCTCTACTAGGTCTTCCATTACCGCCCCATGCTATCCAGCTATCGTGCCGCCGCCGAAGCCTCCGCGAACCATGGCTTCTTCTTGTTCGTCTGCCGGCAAGAGCGATACCAGTTGCCGGGCTGCAGCACGTAGCCCATCTAGGTCATTGTTGTTGACTGCGGTATGAGCTCGGGAGAACAGCTCTTCTGCCATCGCCTTGTTCTGCATCTGCGGCCTGCTCACCTCAAGTCGCTCCAAGAAGGCGATCCAGAAAGCCGGATGCCTAGCCAGTATGCGCATCCCAAGCTGGTTCAGGTTCTCGACACTCGTACGCAGAAGTACCTGTTGCTTCTCCTTTATGGCTTCCTGAACAGATGCTGAAAGCTGGGAGAACAGATTCTTCTCGTCGGCATCCCCGTGCTGATCAACCATTTCTTTGACTCTGGCGACTTCCTCTTGAGCAGCCTCCACCATATGTGGCCACTGGAGAGCGTCTTCGGCTCTATCGATGACGGCCTTGAGACTGAGCAACTTCTTGTCGCCTTCAGCCACAGCGTCCGGGTCTCCTTGCGCGGCAGAGACTAGGTTCATTGCCTCACCAACGACACCGGCCTGCTCGATGCTAGCAAGGGCATCGTCGACCTGCTGGTTGTCAATGCTCCCGGCCTTCTCCTTAACCAACTCCAGCCGATCTAGCTCTTCCTGCAGTTCTGCCTGAAGCTCATCGGGTGATCTTGTATTGAACGCGGAAGTGAAGACTTCCTCGAAGAACTCGTCCAGAATCGGCACATAGACACTCGCCTTAATCGTTCGGGATTCGTCGATCTCTATGGTAATCTCCACGTCACTTCCAAGCGGAATGTCGCGCTTCACCCGTGGATCGTCAGGCCTGATTTCAAGCTGGCCATTCAGCCTGTTGCGGTCTGCCTTGTCACGGTATTCTCCCTCAATGAAAGGAATCCGAATGACATTCTGTTCACTGAAAGGGGAATCCTTCTTGAGGGCAACAGCGGTTCGATGCTCAGTGTTCCTCTTGCTGGCCGGTAGTGGAGTCCCCTTCTCAAAGAACCAATCGGGTCTGTTGTTTGCCATGGCCACGCCGAAAGAGTGCGTCAGCGGGGCGTTGGTTATGACCATGCCCACTGTGTAGTGGAATCGATCAGGCGAACACGGTAGCGCGGTGCCCTGTGCGTCCGTCAACAGGAGCTGGAATTCGCAACGCTGTCCCTTCTCTGCGTGGATTTCCGTCAGGAAGCCGCCATTGGCTGGCAGTTCTATGCGTCCGCTTCGCCATTGACCACGTGCGTCGGTGATCTCAATCCCCACGCCGTCGAGACTGGCGCCGTCAGGGGCCATGACCTTGCCAACCACGTCTGGATCGGTATCAGTTCCAACCGGCTCATACTCCAGCTCCACCGAATACGTGCCAGCCTCCACCTGGCCGGCATCGAGCTTCAGCCTCTGAGTGCCTGCGAATACCGCAGCGCCTCGCGCCACGACAGTAGTAGGGTCTACGCTCAGATCCAGTTCGGTGCCCAGTTCCGCTTTCAACTGATCCTGCAGCCATGGAAATAGGCTTGAGCCCCCAACCATTATGGTCTTTTCGATGTCTCCTGGCGAAAGCCTGGCTTCCTCAAGTGCGCGCCGGCAGAGAGCTATCGTCTGCCTGACTCGGGGTTCCAGCAGCTTCTGAATGGCCTGGGGGGTTAGCTCGTAGGTTAAGTCTATCTCCTTGCCGTTGTCGTCTTCACACAAATCCTCAATCCAGACTTCCGAAGGTTCCTTGGACCGAGACACCTTGATCTTGGTCTCCTCAGCAAAGTACTTAAGCTTGCCGAGAGCGGCCTTCCATTTCGGGTTGCCGCCTCGCTTGAAGCCTGAAAGGTCGTACTCTTCCTGAAGCCGCGGAATCAGCAACTGTTCCACGATATCCCAGTCGATATTCTTACCACCTAGATAATTGTCGCCGGCGTGATTAACCACTTCGATCACGCCATCGCGCACGCGAATCACGGCGGCATCAAATGTCCCGCCTCCAAAGTCGTAGACCAGCCAGAAGGCCTTGTCGGCCGCGGACTGGAACCCGTAGGCCATTGCGGCAGCCACTGGTTCTTGCAGGAGAGGGCTGAGTTCCAGTCCAGCGGCTTGAGCTGCGCGGCGGGTGGCTTCGCACTGAGGCAGTTCGAAAGCCGCGGGTACGGTCACTACCGCAGCCCGGATCGTTTCCCCCTTGTTTGTGAACACATTGCGCTTGAGTTCCTTTAGCACCTCTGACGACATGTCCTCGGGCGACATTTCCTTCTTTGCGCGGGGAAATGAAAGGCGGTAGTCCCTTTCTCCCATGTGGACCTTAAACTCCACTGCTCCGTGATCGGTATCACCGCGGGTGAAGTACTCTGCCTTGGCCTCTTGGCCTATGTGGATCGTCCCTCTCTTGTCGAACCAGATAGCAGATGGCGTGAACGTCGCGCCTTTGTCGTTCGTAACAACCTCAGCCGTAGTACCTGCCAAGAAGGCGATCGCACTGTTGGTGGTTCCCAGGTCTATCCCGTAGTCAATCGTTTCACGCGCCATGGCTGGTACCTCCATCGTTGTTCTCTGGAGTCCGGAGTTCTTCGCTGGGCGGGCAAGCTACAATAACGTCTGCAGATTGAATCGTCTTGCCTCGATACAGGACTGAAGGCGACACAGTCTCGTGTATCATGTCCACAGCGACTCCCGGTGTAGGCTGAAAGGCTATCGGCTTCACCGCCATACCAACCTTGTACTTCTTGCCTGTCGGATCGATCACTTCCACGCCTTCGGCGGTCATGGTGTCCCATGCGGCCCGAACATGGCGTGGCAAATGGCGCAGATTATCCGGGAGATGCTCAGCTGGGACCTCCTCCAGCTTGCGCTTGACGCGCCAGAGCGCTGTGGCCATTGAGGCAATGGTCTTGGAGGCTGCTCTAGACAGCTCGCCTTCTGCGTCCTCTGACGCTGGCCTATTGGCGTCATTGATGAACTGGCGAAACTGGTTCGGGCCAGGGCGGAATCCATCGCCTGCACCCCCGCGCACCTTGCTCATGTCCTCCTACCTTTCGCCCCAATTGTACCTGGCAACCATCGCGTTGACCTCCTTCAACTTGGCATTGTAGCGCGCATACTGCGCCTTCCGCTGCGCAAGAATACTGTTATAGTGACGCACCCAGGAGTTGTGGGTGGCAACTACCTTGCGATAATCGGCCCCGTTGACGTAACGTCCCGCCGCCGCGCGACTCTTGTAACCCTCCATCTGTCCCCTGCAGATGTCGATATTGCGCTTGGCAGTGGCGATCTTCGAGTCAAGATCTGCAAGGGCTGACTCCATAGCTCTTGCCTCCTTCTTCCCTGAATCAATGCGGCTGGCCAGGCTGGGACTGCGTGTGGGCGTTGTCCTCTTAGGTGCCGTGTAAGGCCTTGGGCGAGTGTTGCGGCTTGCTCTGGGTGCTGGTGCTGAAGCTGATGGCCTGCTCGGTCGGACCTCCCACTCGACGTTGGCATATGTAATCCAGTGTGCGATACCTGCCACCAGAACAGCTACCAGCACCGAAAGCACTGCTCCTTCACCAGCTAGTATGTAGGTACCGCGAGGGGGCTGATTGACATTGGTCGGGACGGCCTTGGTGTCATTGGCGCTGGCGAAGGCCTGAGCGAACACTGGATTGTAGCATCGAAATACCGCAATGCTCGGCAAGGCGCTGGCTATCCGTACGGCGACATCTCGGGATGCGTGGTTACTGGGCAAGGGACTGAGGCGGATGAAGGCGCTGCCCGCAAAGATCAATGCAGTAGAAACGACTGCGCCTCCGATCATGAAAGGCCAGAATCCGGGCTTGTACATCGCCTTGGCGACGCCGTAGTAGACCAGTATTGAGGCGATAATGGTCCCGGCGACAAGCAAAGAGCGCTTCAAGGAGAATTCGTTCTGGTGCTGCTTGCATTCGTCACAAACCGGGACGTCCAACGAAACAGTTCGTTTGATCTTCCGATTGTACCCAGCGCTCTCCTCCCACGAATGGCTCACGTGGTTAACTCTCAGCGCTTTGCCCAGGCAGCAGCTGCACGCGCCAGGGACTCTTATGCTCTGGGTGCCCACGGTCACGTCATACGCCTTGTCGCCCGCAACATCCTGTCTCAGTTCGGCTTCTTCTCGCGCATCCTTCAGCCATCCAGCAACTTGCTGGCGATACTTCGATTCTCCGCACACGGCCAGAGCCTGCTCCAAGTGCCCGACGGCCGATTCCATGTCACCCGCTTCCTTGGCGGCGACAGCCTTGGAGACGAAGGCTGAGGCTCGTTCGACCTCAACGTTGTTTGAGACTGTCTGCAAGCTCTCTGTCAGTCTCTTTGCGACCATCCCGCTGGGATTCAGTTGGCGAGCGCGCTTGAGTACGCTGAGACACTCCTGCCAGTCTTCGGTTTCGTTACCATAGGACACGGCGCATTCAGTAACAGCATCGCAGACCAGGTTCCGTGCATGCTGTGAGTAATCACTGCCCTTCACGCTCACTACCTTGAGGATCGCCAAGGACGCTTCTGTTTCGCTGAAGACCCTACCGGCAATCTCCAGCCCGCTCTTCGGACAGGAATTCGCCTCAACTGCCAGCTTGGCGCACGTCTGTTCAACACTTTCAAGGACAGTCTCAAACTCGCGGGCTATGACGGGTTTGGCGGGCTTAAGGCTGAGCGAGCTCTCGTCCAGATACCCTAGAAGCCGCCGTGCATCATCGGGGTTTCTATGCTTCGTAGCATCTAGTACCAGGCGAGCGCCAATGATCACCAACATCTTCGGCAAAGTGCTGCGAAGACGGTCCGTTGCGTCCACCGGCAATCGCGGGTCGTCGAGCTCCCGAATCCGCGCTCTTATTCGCGCCCAGAACTTGTCGTTCTTTATGGTTAGCCGCCAGTTTCGGTAGGCCTCTTGCCAGTAATGATCCCTCAGCTCCTTCAACTCTGAAGTCTCATCAGCCGAAGGCGTTAACTCCGCATCCAGAGCAAGCAGGTGGTTAATCACCGCGAGATTGTGAGCCGCAACTGTGCTGACACCCTTCTGGTTGCGTTGGTTAAACCAGCAGCTGATGGCAGCGCCTACCTTCCCATTGCGCAATTGCTCTAATCCTTCATCGCTGTTTGAGTCGACTTGCGGCCAGAACCAGAGCAACTCGTCAATAAGGCGCTTTTCAGGATCCCTGAGCCGGGCCGTGGCGTCCTGGATTTCGCTGGAGTCTGGTTTCGGAATGAGCGGCAGACACTGCTGTGCGCCGGGAGGCTCTTCGAGGCCCAGCTTGGCCATCTTCTCCAGGCGTTTCTGGTGCTTAATCCAGTCTCTTTCCGTGGCAGTGACAGGCAATCCCAGAACCCTGAACGCATTGAGCCTGTAGACATCAGGCCGAGCAGCCTCGAGCATCGCTCGGCTTTCTGAACTACTGGCTGATCCCGCGTTCAGCCCAAAGGGCTCCGGCATGCCCACTCCTTGTTACATTGACATACCGCGACGCCATAGCTTCAACTTGCTCGCGTACTCCTCGCGTAGCTTCGGCGCCATCGTAATGGCCTGCTCCAGCATGTCGGCCGCAGCGATGAGCTTCGCCGGGTTCTGGCCGAGCTCCAGGGCCTCCTCCAGCAGTTGGTCAGGAGAACGTGACTCCTTGGCCTGCCGCTCCAGAGCAGGCGTGCTCGGTTTCTCCCGGGAGCTCGCCGTCCAGGTTGAGGCTGCAGTAACGGACTCAGGCGACCAGGCCTCAAGATCCTGCAGAAGTTCTTGGGCTGTGGCATATCTGGTGGCGGGTTCCTTGGCCAAGCACCTGGATACGATTTCGTCCAACTGCGCGTTAACGTTGATATTGTAGACACTCGCTGGTCGCAGCTCCTGGAGGAACCGCGTGCCATCGGTCAGGTCGCGTTCCTCAAGCCCGGGATACGGCAGCGTGTCCGTCAACAGTAGGTACAAAGTCGTACCAAGAGCCCACACGTCAGCTGCGGGCGAATCCATGTCCTCAAAGGCCTCGGGCGGCTTGTAGCTCAGGGTGCCTTTGGAGCTGGCCAGGAAGGTCAGCGGGTTGACGCGCTTCGCCAAACCGAAGTCGCTGATCTTGATCCGCAGGCCCGCACCGTCGTAGCCCACGAGTGTATTGTGAGGCTTTATGTCCCGGTGGATGATCGGCGGGTCCTCAGCGTGGGCGACCGCGATGCCGGAGCACATCTGCTTGAGGACCTCAATGGCCTCCGCCACGGGCATGAGCTTGCCCTCATACGAGCGCCAAAATCTGTCCAAGGTTCCCCCCGGCACGTACTCCATAGTGAAGTAGCCGTACTCGATGCCGCCGATCTTGATGATATTGGCGTCGAACACGCGAACTATGTTCGGGTGGCCAATGCGCGAGAGAAGGAGCGCTTCGCCCAGCATCTCCTCCATTTCGGCCTGGGTGGCTCCGCCAGCCTTCAGGACCTTCATGGCCTGTCGGCCCAAGAACCGATGCTGTACCCGGTAGACCTCAGCGAAGGAACCCTGCCCCAAGTAGCGCTCGACTACGTAGGTGCTACCCAGTTCCTGGCTGTCTCTCAGGAGTCCCATGTGTAGCCTCGTCAGCAGCCAGCTTCGGCCCATCTGGGCGCTTCCTACAGCGCCTCCACCAAGTAGGCGGGCCCTGCGGCTAAGGCTGAGAAGCCACCGCAGGACCCTGACCCCACAGAGCGTGCGCCGGTTGCCGCTCTAGGGACGTTTCGTTGAAGAATGCTCTGGTGTCGTACCGGCTTCCCAGTCCAGTGCCGGTAATGTTAGCCTCCTCGGGCATTTCGGTCAAGTTGCCTGTTTGCCTCGGGATACGACGCTGAACCTCGGCTAGTCTTGCTCTAGCATGCGCTTCACTTTCGCTTCGATCATCTCCTTCAGCAATGCCCGATGGCACTCGTTCTCGTTCTCGCAGTAGCAGAGCAGCGTCAGGTTCTCGCCGCCAGCCACTCGCTGGGCAAGTTCCGTGATGGCCTCCAGTTGACCCTGCATCTCCTGCCGGTATCGCTCCACGAACTGGGAGAAGGAGGTCTTGGGTTGGCCGCTCTTGCCGTACCAGGCCGCGTGCAGGTCGCGACTGGGCGCCAACTCCTTGCGCCACTCAGTCCATATTTCGTCCGACTTGCGCAAGTAGCGGGGCCGGTATCTGGCAACGAAGATGCGGGTGCCGTCCGTTGGCGAGACGGGATCATTCCAGCGTTTGGGCGTATGGTGCCCATCAGCAGTCCTCCCCTCCGCAGTTGCAGCAGTCATGGTCCAACCCCACAGCGGCTCTCACCTCATCAGGCTCTTTGCAGAGAGCGACGATCGGGGTGTAACCGGAACCCCACCAGGCATCGCCGATGAAGGCGGCGATCTTCTTGTAGATGTCAATGCGCTCATCACGAGCCAGGTGGTAGTGCATCCCTTCCTTGACGAGCTTCGGCGACAGCCACTCCATGTCCGGAAGACCCCACTTGGTAGCCATAGTGCTGAGAGTGGGAGTGGTCTCGCGGTAGGTCCCGAGCGTAATCCGGGTGGGGCGCAGGCCACGCTTGGCGGTCTCGACGAAGAACTCCCAGTAGCGGCTCTCCCAATCTCTGGGCGTCAGAATGGGATCCACGCGCCAGCGCATCTCGAACTTCATCTCCCGGGCCCGGTACGATGCCTCTACCCTCTTATCCATGGGCGGCGTAACCCTGAGCCCGTCGTCGAACTTGCCCTCCCAGAGATCGGCTATCGACTCCGGGTTGAGGCTGAAGGTGGCGATGGTGTTGGTCGCCGGCAGGCCTTCCAGGTAGTGGGCGTTGGCGGTCTTGGTGAGCAGGATCAACTTGCAGCCTTTGGGGTTGGTGGCGGCCGAGGCCATCATGGGCGCCAGTTTCCGGGCGTAGCCGGTGACTCCCTCGTAGAGCAGGCTGTCAGAGCAGTCGATGCCCAGGCCCAGACAGGCTCGATTCGGACGCCGGAGCCAGCGCTCAACCTTCCATATTCGGGTTCGGTCATACTGCGCGACAATAAACGCTACTTGCTGCGGACCGACTTCTTAGGCTTTTCGTCCGGAGGTGCCTTCTTGGCTTTGAAGACCTCAAGCGCTTCCCGACATGCCTTGGCAACGGACATGTCCTTCTCTTTGAACCAGGCCTTTCTGAGCTTGGGCACCGCAGTCTCAATCGGGTGGGTCGTGAGCCATGCCTTCGGTATCCGCTTGCGAATCTCGGCCAGCTTCGTTGCAGTCTCACGACGCAAAGCAGGCTTGGGCGACTCCAGGAGCTTCACCAGTTCATGGTGTGCGTACCACGCGGAGTACCGTGGCAACCGAGCCGGCCTAGCCAGCAGCTCGAGTGCCGCCGCACGCATTTTCTCATCCTTACCCTCAAGCGCCCTCTTGATCACTGGCATTGCGATGCGCAATACTCCGGGGCCGTATTCGTAGAAGGCGCTGGTCTCGGGAAGGATCGGGGGCTTCCGCCGACTTGCGCGCAAGAGCGTCCAGCGGGTCAGTTCGTGAATCAGCTCGACGCTGACGCCGCCGTGCTTCTGGACGTCCTCTATCGCGGTCCAAGCCGCGCGATGTTCCTTTACGCTGGCGTACTTCTTGAGCTTGAGCAACCGGAGCGCTTCGGTTGACTTCTCAGCGCTGTAGTTGATGCGACTGATCGTCTTCGGGGTCGTACTGCGGACGCCCGCGTCCCTGTCGTCGCGCTGCATGATCTGCAATTCGCGAACGCCCTTCTTTGCCGACGAGCCAAGCCGACCCACAAGAATGACGAGCGCCCGGCGCCTCTGCGGGTCCTTCTCAGCGCGGATCTCCTTCAGGATCGTTGGCAGGACGTCGCCGCAGTCCGGCCCCAGAAGCGAAAGCAGCTGATAGGCGTGATCATTGTCGTGCGAGCCGTCGCGAACGGCCTTGATCACCTTCGGCAGCAGGGGCTTGAGTTTGGCGAATCGAACGGCGAAGAGCTTGTTGCGGGCCTCCAGTGAAACGGCTGCATTCTTCCCGTTGAGCGCAAGAACAGTCCGTCTGTTCTGTTCGCCCTTGTCAACATTGTCTTCCGCCGCGCCCGCGCTCCCAGTCGCAAAGACAAGAACGCCGGCGATGAAGAACAGCGCACTGGCTTTCCGCAACGCCACCTACTCCTTCTTTCCCTCTTGTTCCTTCTTGCCTCTCTCGGCGCCGACTATGATGCGAAAAGGCTTCCCCACAAAACCGAAGCGATTGGCCTTCCACCATGTTTCCCATGCATTGGCAGCAGTCTTCGTCTTGCCCTTTGACTCAAGTGCGGCCTCAAGAAGCTTCTGTTCGACGGGAAGGTTCTTGACCTTGCCCATGTTCGCGCCCTTCCCGGCAGCCAGTCGCTTCAGCTCGACTATGTCCTGCTCCTTGAGTGTCTCGAAATTGTTGAGCATCATGTCGATGCGCAAGAAGGCCGCGTACCGAGTCACTCGTATCATCATCTCGCGCGACTTGGAGCGCAGCTCCGGCTCCTTCACTGGCCAGGGCTCGGCTACGAGTTCGTAGACAGGGTGTCCTTCTGCGGTCCCAGGTACCTTGGCCAGATGAACAACGAGTCGCGCATCGGGCGCTGTAGCGGCCTTGCACTCACCTGACTTCAGGAAGTCAGCAATGCCCTTCTCGGTGCGCGCGTAGACGAGGTTGATCCAGAGGGCGGTCTTCTTGCCTGCGTTGCCACGGCACAGGAAGTCGGCCTTGAATTGCGCTCTGCAGGCGAAGAGCTGCTTGGCCTCACCAATCCTGCTTCTGATGTACTCAGCGCTGGAGAGGGTGGATTCATTGCCGCGGAGTGCTCTGCGGAGCCTAATCTTCGTCGTACCGGTGCTCTCGATGGCCCCAATCGCGACGATCTCAGACCGCCTTAGAACCTCATGATAGGGTGTACGCGCTACGGCGCCGAGTGCACGGCGCACTCGCTCAATCTGGTTTCGGATCTGCTCCTCAGTCACGGAATCAGCGACACCTGCCATTACCGGGCGGCAGTTGAGAACGCTTTTGGGCTTCATCAAGCACACCAGTTCGGTGCGCTTCTCAAAGAGGAACTTCTTGGTGTTGGTCGTCTTGACCTTTCCTTCTTCCATCACGAGACGGCGGTCGGGCACCAGTGCCACGTCGACAGTCAAGACATCGGACGGCCGGCAAGCACCACGCATCACTTCGTGGACCTTGATTCGGTGGCGTAACATGTAATAGCTCTTGTCGACGACAAGTGCATTGGCCGGGTGTTTGCCAGGAGGGGAAAAGACGCATACGACTGTCTCTCTTTGAGCAGCCAAGGCGCCCTTGAGCTTCGAGGACATCTTCACCTCATCAACTCTTGTATCGACGACGGAACCCGTGATTACGATGTCCGAACGCCTCGCCTTGTCCACTTCGGTTTCGGGTCGGCGGGGTTCTCCCGGTCTCGCCACCGCGCATACTGAAGCGAGGAGAGCCCCAAGAAGACAAGCTAGCTTCTTCGACTGGGTCATTGCGATCTCCTACGGACAAGTCTTGATGCGGACTTCGTTACTGTGTAGAGTGCGCGCGCCCGTTAACGGGAACTGCTGGCCGTCAAGATCACGCTGCGCCTGCGGCCCACCTCTGGCCCAGTTGTCCATCCAATCCATAAGATCTGTGTCATAAAACACGCCCCTATAGTCAATCGCGGGTGCTGGTGGCGGCCCCGGGGGCACCCAAACGGGGTCTTCGATTAGCACTATGGCTCGCCGGCGATTGCCTAGCCCATCTACAGGCCCGGCTGGATCAACCATCGCTCTCAGTAAAGGGTACTCTGTGCCGCCGACGCGAAGCCTGCTCGCCTCGCCGAATGGCAAGGCTCCACTCATGAGGGCTGTCCCGTCGAACCTGTTGTACGTGCCAACTGTAACGGTGGCCACTCCTTCGTTGCCTGGATGAGCAGCCCCAGGCAGAAGGTTGGTATTGTCCGACCCGGCATGCCGGGCACACGTGTACGGGCCACCCCACGTTATGTTATGCTTCAGCCCCACCTCATGACCGAGTTCATGGAAGATGGTGTTGCCGTTTATCAAGTCGTGCCCGAACGTCGCAGGGAAGGCCGACCCGGCGGCACCTACGTTTATTCGGACAGATCTGGGGCTGGGGAAGAATCCTCCCGCCACGCCGAGCACACCGGCTGGTAGTCGCTCGTTGTCGTCAATGGTATCGCCTGCGCCTCCTGCGACACCATCACCGTTGTCATCATTGGGTGCTGCGAGTCCGTTGTCATCCCTGAGGTGCAAAGCGTACTGTGGGATCCTGAAGCCATCGTTGTTGCCGTTGGCATTGACTCTAAGGTCATTGACGATGGTCGCTGCCTGCATGTTTGCTGGGAAATCGACTTCGAGAATCCTGTGCCAAGCGACGTTGAACAACCTGGCATTGTGCGCATTCATCGCCAGGTTCCCCGCGGCACCATTCACTACGGTGCTCTGGTGGAACACGAACAGGTCTTTCACTAGGGGTCCAGCGATCGGCGACGCTGCACCGGCATTGCGATGAGCGGCAAGTCCATAGGCAAATGGCACTTCATCCATTCTAAACACCCGCGTACGAGCGCCGCCTGCCGCAGGTGTATCCGTAACCTGAAAACCTCTGTACTCCTCAAGCGCCGTGAATCCATCCCCGGCTTCATTGTGGATCACGCGGTTCCACTGCACGTCCCTTTCTTCATCATCTACTAGGCCATCTCGGATCGGATTCGCCAGCACAGTCCCGGCACGGGGGTTCCTGAATCTGCGTTCCCATGCGTCGGGTAGGAAGTCACCATCCGTGTCCAGCGGGATCTCCATCAACACTGCCGGATCACCTGCCATGTTGAGGCGTGCTTCGATCGTGACCCTACCTCCGAAGTCCTTGCAGAAGAGCTGCGTTGCTACCTGCCCTCCTGCTGAAGGGATGCTCATCCAAGGCGTTTGCTCAGCGTTATTCGCGCGCGAGAAGGAGAAGTCCAGATCAGTGCCTCCCCCCCTTGGCGCGTTTCCGCAGTGACCGGCGAAGTTGGTCGGGTTGCGAAGGATGAGCTTCAGTCGCCTGCTGGGGGGTAACAGGTACGAAGGCTGTATATCCAAAATGACCCTGAGCACCTCAGGATTCGCATCCGTACCCGTTGCTACAGGGGCTGCTGCGGTTCCATTGTGCCCCGGCAGATAGGCATCGCGATTGTCTAGACCTGCAGATCTCGAATCGAGCCTGAGACGCATTGTCATGCACTCGCTGACGTCAGCAGCAGTGTTGCCGGGTGCGCTAGCCATCAGTCGCGCAGCAGCTTCATATCCGGTTATGTTGCCGTTGGCGTTCCTCTGGAACCTGAGCATGGTTACCACTGGCAGAGCATCGGGAATCGCAGCTGGATTGCGAACCGCACGGTCTACACAACCTGCTATGAAGGGACCATACACATGTGCGTCACCCCAAGAACCCCTCGTGAGCTGTATTCGCTTGCTGTGCAGCGCATTGCCATCCGCCAGCCTACTGGCGACGGTTCTGTTGGCTAGCGTCAGCCCGGTGACGAAGGGGTTGTTGTGCATGATCGTGAACTTCTGTGCCGGTATCTTTGCGTATGTGGGCCTGTTGATGTTCTGAGCGGCCGGAAGCGCCGGCCTCCGTTCTTGATCATTGACAACGCCTCTCGGCTGGTTACGGACCAACTGTCCCGCCGGTGGCGCACCGGGTGTCACTGCTGGTGTTGGACAAGTGTAGGGCGGCGTCAGGTCACCACCTTCGTCAACTATGCGAACGAAAGCAGAGTCAAATGCTGTGTTGCCAATTGCGTTCCTTACCCTGACGATAACAGCCTGCTGCGCAATGGTTACGTTATTCCCACGCAACCCCCGACTGGTATTAGCTCTGTAGGCATCTCGATCACCGTTGTTCGGTATGCGCCGCAGGTCTACAAGCGCGTCGAATGTGATCCTAAGCGATGAGGGTGCCGCACCGGGACGATGAATTCGAACACCGTCACCCGGAACTGCGGGCGTACCTGCCGCGTGCGGCGACATGGCAAGAGCCGACCCGTTCACCTCTACAGCCATACGGAGGGCATTCAGGGTTGATCCAGGAGTCACATCAGCAACGGGATCTAGGATCTCACCCGTCACTCTCATGCGCAGCAGATTGGTGTTCCCCGGCCCCGGTACATACGTGCAATTCTGAATCCTGACACGCGGGCGCGGTGCGCCATCAGAAACAGAAACAATGGGCCCGAGCGGCCCGCCGCTCCTGCCTGATTCTGCAGCCTTGTACTGCCCCGGCACCAAGGGGTTCTCTGCCACGATTTCCATGCCCACCGTCGGCTCACAGGCCCCAACCACGAAGCTCCCGATCTCAGCCGTCGCGATCAACGCACCGTCATAGACGCAGAACACCTCGGTCAGCTTTGCGTTATCCTCCGGTTGGCGAGCGGCATTTAACGGCAGACGACTCTTCGTAGCCATGATAGGTTTGGTCTCGTCGGCCTTGTACAGGTCGTAGTGACCATCCACTCGATCATTGCTTGCCCTACGCAGAACCAGTGTCGGGGCGAGCGCGGGGAACAGATTTGCGGGTTGCGGTTGCGACAGAACATTCCACATCCGGTCCAACCCCCGGAGCGTGACGCTGACGCCCTCACCTGACGCACCAGGAAATCCAGCCCGAACGACATAGCTTCGACTCTTGGTAGCAGCCACGACATCCTCGTACACGCACGACTCCACGAAGTCGGCGATCTTCCCGTCCGTGGCCTTGTAGAACATCACACCGAAAGGCGACGCGTAGTCTCTGTACGTGACCTTCTGGGTCTGCGAAACTTGGATCTCGGTCTCCACCGTCCATCGTTTGCCGAACTCGCCCTTGAGCCTGCTGTTCTTGATCGCCTCGGAAACATTCGCAGCCAGCTTCAGGTTGCCGGGACAGAAGTAGAGAAGCCCTGAGCGGAAGGCGATCCCGCCATTTGCCCTGCTCATCCGGACCGTGTGATTCCCCACCCCGGTCTTGAGAGTGAGTTCGCAGACGTTGCCCTTCACTGTGGGGTCAGCCAACTCCAGCCTGAAGCTGTAGGTCTGCATCATCTGATTGTCGTTGGCCGGGGCTGAGGGCACACTGGCGTGTGCCGTGACCGTTCTGCCGGTAATGGCGAAAGCCGCATTGCGATTCACGGCAATAAGGACGGAGTCCTTGCCCAGGTTATTCAGGCTGTTGATGGCCAACGCCTCAATAAGCGTCGTATGACCGGTCAGGTTGAACTGGGTTCGGAACGTGCCCTCAAACGGGCCCATTCCGCCGGTGCCCGTGCTGACCTGGGTAACCGCCACGTCAGCCCCATTGACCCTTACACTTGTGACAGGGGCTACGTAGTCCTTGACGCGCCCTGTGATGTTGATACGAACCTGTTCTGCGTTGCCGGGATTAGCTACTGCGTCGAGAGTTACGATCGGGTTGGGATTGAACATGGGCAGGATGTCTTCGGGCATCTCGGGCGTTTCGGTGAACTCCAGCCCCGTTACGGTCACCCGCACTGCATCCGCCAGCACATATTGTGCGGGCCCTTCGGGCCCATCGGGGTCCACTTCAACGATGATCCTCTGGTCGGCCATGCCTGCGCTTGGGCTGATGCCCTCTACATACAGCGTGGAGGAGAACACTCCTGAATCATGGAGGTCGAGCAGGCCCAGTTGCGTGAAGGTGTATTCACCGGGAGGTATGTAGTGGCCGCCGGCATCGAACTCCTCCTTCGTGTTCTTTCTTGGGGCGTTGATGGGTCTACCGTCTCTGGGGAATGATCCCGAACGCTTCCAAAGGCGCAGGCGGCCGGCCGCCGGAGAGTAGCTGTAAGGAGGATTGGCGGACCTGGTCACACCTGAAGGATTCGATGCCGAGGTGGTGCCGTCCGCGTTCACGTACGTCACCCGGACCCGGGCAACATCCTCATCCAGAATCTTCTCCGCAGGTATCGTGCCGCCCCCGCAGATTCGCAGTTCGAGCAGCGCGAAGTCGTCTTCGCTGTCATTAACGTTCTCAGTGGTTCCCAAGGTGTACCCGTCCGCATAGTCGGGCACACCGTCGAAATCGTCGTCATCCCGGTTGGCTACAACTATCTTGCCGGGCTTGTCAGCATCGTCTTCGATACCGTCGTCATCGCCGTCCTGGAATCGCTCGATCTCTCCGTCGTTGTCAGAGTCAATGCTGAGATCCATGCTGACCGCGACTCTGACGAGGTCCGTTGCGCTGAGGTCGTCGGCAGTGTCGTACTTCTTGTCGTTCCCCGGGTTCCTGAATCTCACCCTGAGGACTTCGTGTCCGTGGGCTCTTCCGGCCAGAAAGAGCTCACAGTCTGCATTCTTGACCTTCTCCCAGATGTCCTTGCTAACCTTGTCGGTTTCCTTGGCGAAGATGCTGGTGAACACATCCTTGCCATCCTTCCTCTCCTTCACCAGGACATCCGTGCGGCTCGGATAGGTCCGTGAAATGGTCACCTCGCCCTGCGGCCGGTCCGCGGGCAAGATGCGCCTCAATCTCATGGGCGTCATTGCCCCGATGGCTACGAGCGCTCCCTGAATGCGCGTCTCCGAGAACGATACCGGGGTCTTGTCTTCCCCCTTGTCCTCTGCGGGCTCGGCCAACTTCTCGGCGTCGGTCATCTTCGACCATTCGGTGACGTTCGCCAAGCCGTCACGTGCCGTATCGGCGTCGATGTCAAGGTCTATGCCACTGCTCCACCACTTGGGTGGCTCATATACGGCCACACCATTCCCGCCTCCCTGCCCGCCTCCCTGCCCGCCCGGCGGATTCTTCCACCTGCAGAAGCCCTGGATCGTGATGTAGACCCGCTTCCCCGGGGGTGCAGAAGCTGACCACCTGTTCCGCGTTGTCGTGTATTCGTCAGGTGCCCAGATGAGATGCTCGTGTCTGGTGATGATCTTGCCAGCCTTCTCAACGAACGTTACGGGCGTCTGCCCCTTGAGTTCGCTTTCAGTCTTGGGTCTGGTCTCCACTTCGACCCAAGGGCATGCCTTCGGCACGTACCCGAAGGCGCCGTAAACCCTGCGATCCTCTTTGGATATCTTGTTGACTATCTTCTTGCCTTCGGCATCCTCGCCGCCGATGGCGGCACAGGCCCAAAGAAGTCCCAGAATGCATGCTGTGATTATTCTCATCTCTTAGCGTTCCTCTTGTCGAGTCGAAAGCCTTCCGGCTCGATCTTGCCCTTCCGGATCATCTTCTCCAGCTTCTTGATCATGACCTTGGCACTGTCCGCGTAAGTCGAGCGAGGGTAAGTCGCTATTGCTTTGCGGTAGTACTGCAGCGCCACCGGCGCGACTTCATGCCGGTACGCGATGAAAGCTCTCTGGTAGAGCGCCCAGTCAGCCCACTTCGTGCTAGGGTATTTGTTGTAGCAGGCGTCGATGTAAGGCAGCGCTTCCCGAAGCTTGCCTTCACGCGAAAGAGCCGAAGCGTGCTGCAGCAGCGCGTCTGCCGCATACCGGCTCTTGGGGAACCTCTTCACGGTGTCCTTGTACATCGACAAGGCCTTCTTCGTTTCGCCCTTGTAGAGGTGTTTCGCCCCCATGCGTGCCCGTGCGTAGGCGCGTTGATCGGCAGTGGCCTGCTTGAACTCGTTCTTGTAGACGAGTTCGAAGAGCCTGTAAGCCCGGTCATCCTTCCAGCCCCTGATGTAGACCGAGCCCAGGAAGAGCACCAGGCGCGAGCGATCATCGCCCTGCCCCAGCAGTTCCTCGTCCAGCGGCATCTTCCTCTTGCGACAGAGCTCGGCTACCTCCGCCATCCCGATACCGGGTTCCTGCTCCAGACCTTTGACCGGCTTCAGTCTCGCGCTGGTTTCGAAGTGCTTCGCCGCCACGTCGAACTTCCGGCGAATGTACTCAAGGATCCCCACACGTTCGTGGGCAGCGTAGTGAACGCCCTTCCACGTCTTGTGAACCGCCTTCGACGCCGGTGTCTTCTTGGGGTCCAGCTTGCGGTAGGCGATCAGCTTCCGCCGTTCGGGGTCGACCCAGGTGGGGCGTTTGTTCGGGTCGAGGATGCATCTGAACTCGGGTTCGGAGTCCTTCACGTTGAAGAGGTGTTCGAGCTGGATGTCGCCGATGATGAGATGCGCGCCGCCGCGGTAGGCGCCGAGCGGGTCGAGGGCGACGAACTCGCGCGCTTCGGTGACGGCCTTCTTCAGCTGCTTCTTGGCGAAGAAGCACTGGGGGATTCGGAGGCCGGAGAGTTCGGTGAGGTCGTGGCCGGGGAATTCTCGACGGATTTGGCGATAGACCTTCACGGCCGCGTCGTACTTCTTCGCCTTGCGGAGTTTCTCGGCTTTGGCGAACAGGACTCTCAGTTTGCCCGCCTGGATCTCCCAGATGCGTTTCCTGACCCAGGCGAGTCTGGCCCCAATCGTCTTGGTGCTGACGAGCGGCTTGTGGTACTTGCCGACTGACTTGTGCAGCGCGAGCGCGTAGCCGAGCGCGCGTTGCGCGTTCTTGAGTTCCCCGAGGTCGCCCTTCTTCCCCGCGTAGATGCAGCCAAGGTAGTACGCGCATTCGACAGCCCGCTCGCACTTGGTCTGAATGGCGAGAAAGCGATCCATCTCCTTGATCGCTTCCTTCCGCTTGCCCTCGATGGCCAGGACGCGCCACAGAGCAATCTTCCCGCGAAGCCCGAACCGGCTCCCCGCACCCTTCTGAAGCTCCTCAAAGGCCCTCTTCGCTTCGGCCAGGCCCTGGCGATTCCCCTCACGGTGGAACCGGAGCGCAAGCTCGCCGTAACGGTACAGGGCCTCGTCCCCGCTGGTGGTCCCGG
>Ga0272442_10002963_pt1 | contig 24112 bp, 25 predicted proteins | sample SSMForm2O_FD_200262 | JGI IMG/M metagenome (GOLD analysis project Ga0272442, IMG submission 200262) | Marine sediment archaeal communities from Little Sippewissett salt marsh, Falmouth, MA, United States - SSM-Form-2O | ecosystem: Environmental > Aquatic > Marine > Wetlands > Sediment ...
GCGGAAAATCTGGCTCTCGAGCTGGGATTCGACAGCAACAGTATCGACGAGATCAAGCTGGCTGTGATCGAGGCGGTGATCAACGCAATCGAGCACGGCAACAACACCGAACGAATCGTGTATATAACTTTCGGGCTCAACCGCCACCCCCTGCGGATGACAATCACGATCAGCGATTCCGGCGCAGGTTTCAACCCCGGTGCGGTAAGTGAGCCGGATATCAGCGAAAAGATACACACGCAGGAACGCAAACGGGGCTGGGGGTTGAAAATCATGCGCAGCCTGATGGATGACGTAATAATCAACTCTTCATCCGGCGGAACGCAAGTTACTCTGATCAAAAGCGGCCAAAAGTGATTTGACAATTACCCCTGTTCAATCTACATTTGTGTTGTAAATTAGATAAACTTCGGCTCAAACAATAATTTCGGCAAGTGAATTTTCCCTGGTTTGCAGAGTTTATCCACTTTCAGTCCTTTACGGAGTAACGCCAATGGCGGAAAATTTTAAAGTGACAGTTCGCCGGGAACCGAACTATGCTATCCTTTGCACTGACGGATACATAAACAATACCGGCGGCGAAAAAATCGCCCAGGAATGCTATCAACTTCTCGATGAAGGTATCAAGCGGTTTATTCTGAACCTCGAGAAATCTCCGATTGTCAACAGTGTGGGTATCGCAGTGCTTATCGAACTTATCGAAAGAGTGCGCGAAGACGGAGAGAAAGTAGTGTTTTGCAACTGTACCCCGGTGATTTCAAAAACCTTCAAGATCATGGGTCTGACCCAGTACGCCGAACTCTATGAAAATGAAAAAGAAGCTGTGGCCAACATCCTTTCATAGTTCGCTTCCAGCAGGACTTTCCAAAACGGCCCTGCCGTTTGCGGTCGCGATTTTTATCGCACTGGCGCATTCCCCGCTTGGGGCGGTGTTCGATCCGGAACAGCTCAATAACAAGCGATATATCAATATCGTTTTTATTCTCGACTGTTCGGCGAGCATGAATAAGATAATCGGCCCGGTGCGCAAGATCGATATTGCCAAGAAAACCGTGGAAACGATCATCAAAAACCTCGCGGCGGAAAGCCATGAGGTCGGCTCGATGAAAACAGGTTTGCGGGTTTTCGGCTCCAAGTTCTATAAGTGGAAGCAGAACTGCGACGATACGATCCTGGAAGTTCCTCTCAGAGATATCGAGATCACGATGAACGCGATCATGGTCAAAGTACTGAACGTAACCGCCAAGGGCCAGAGCTCGCTGTCTCTGACAATCGACGCGCTGAAAGGAGATTTCCCCGAGGAGGAGGAGGAAAGCAGCTTTATCGTGGTTGTCTCCGATGGCGACGAATCCTGCGGGGGCAGCCCCTGCGTCGCGGTAAAACAGCTTGTCAGCTCGAGCCGCGGTGTCTCTGTCAACACGCTCGGGGTGGAAACCGATCCGACCGGTTACGAAAACCTCAACTGCATGGCAGAGGCCGGAAACGGCCTGTATTTCGACAGCAAAGACGTGGATCAGTTCGTCCTCATGCTGAAACAGGCCAACGGGCAAATCCAGAAAAACCGGGAGATGTTTGCCTCCGGTGAGCTGGTAGACAGCACTCTGATCGAGAAACGCGATGTGACGGCCAATCTTAAAGAATACAAGCTGGAAAGCGACAGCCCCCTCTACCCTGACCGTGATGAACGCTTTGCGGCAATAGACACTCTTCACCCCGATGACAGACTGTTTCTCATCTCCTCGCGAGGGCTGTGGGTCGAGGTCTTTGCTCCCGACAAACAGATTTCGGGCTGGATCATGGCCAAAACCGGCGGCGCGGAATATTCGGTCACTGTGGCTGATGATAAGACTCCCCTATATGCTGAAAAAAGCCCCTCCAGCGAGGTGGTATCCTATCTGGATGCCGGCACTCAGCTTACTGTTCTGAAAAAGGAAGGCGCCTGGTATAACGTATTCAGCCAGCAGATGAACGTGCGCGGCTGGGTGATCTCTTTCAACGTGGTGGAAAACTGAGTCCGGCCCGATCAGGGTATTCCGTGCATTTTTTTCTTATCAGCTAACCGTTTACAACCGGGAATTTGAATGCCTGGTGTGCTGAAAAAATTCAGTCGCGGAGAGGCGATTATCGCCGAGGGCACTGTCGGCAAATCGCTCTACATAGTGCGCTCCGGCAGGGTCGAGGTTTTCAAAAACTCTCCGAACGGCCCGGTGCAGCTTGCCACCCTGGGACCGAACGAGGTTTTCGGAGAGATGAGCCTGATCGACGACCGTTTCTCACACCGGACCGCAAGCGTGAGAGCGACCGAGGACAGCGAAATTATCATCCTCGACCGGAATGGTTTCGACAGCTACCTTCAGCAGGCCTCGCCCGGAATATTCAACCTGATAAAAAGACTGGCCAAGCGCCTGCGCGAGACCAACGACATTATCTCGAAAGCCGGAGTTGACCTGAACAACCTGCCCAAGGCAATCAAGATGGATGAGGCCAAGGAGGGGCCGGGGAAACTCACCTACGATCAGATGGCCGAATCGGTCGAATCCGCAGTGGACCTCAACCTGCTGCCGAAAAAATTCAAAAAGGGACAGGTGCTGATCAAGGAGAACGCCGAGGCGATGAGCCTTTTCCTGCTCAAGGACGGCTCGGTCAAGGTTTTCAAGACCTTGGGAGACGAAGAGGTGGAAATCGACACGCTCTGCGCAAACGAGGTTATCGGCGAGAACAGCATGTTCGAAGAGGGCAGGCGTTTCTTTACCGCACGGGCGACCGAGGACGGTGAAGCGGTCGTGTTCAGCAAAAATCAAATGGATGAAATGCTGCGCAAGGCGCCTCTCGAGCTTTTCCTGATCCTGGAATGCATGAGCCAGAAACTGAAAAGAACCACCCTGAATTTCCTGGAGCAATATGAAAGCAATGCAAAGCTGAAAGCGGAAAAAACCGAGTTCAAAGCCCGGTTGGAAAAAGAGGAGAAAGAAAAGCTGAGCGCTCTGGAAAAACTCAAACAACAATCAAAAACGCTCTCAAAACAAGAACCCCCACCTGTCGATCAAACTCCGGATTGACCGAAAACCGGCACAAATCAGGTTCCCATTCCATTCTAACTCCGGTTCTCCTTTTTACACCCGTTCCTTTTTTATATTCCTCATTATTGAGTTTAGCTTTTGGATGATTTATACTAAGCGTATATGATCAGAGAGCTTTTTCCCCCCGGCGATGCTATTCTCGCCGCGCCAATTCATTTCTTCGGGAATTTTTTTCAGGTATGGATAAACTTCCAATCAGGCCCCGGAAATTGAGACCCGGGGATACGGTCGGCCTGGTCACTCCGGCGAGCCCTTTGCTGGATTTCCGTGACATTGCCCGGGCCGAGAAAGTTCTTCGCTCTCTCGGGCTCAATGTTCTTCACGGGAAAAAGATCCGCCGCAGAACCGGTTTCCTCGCCGGCAGCGACAGAGAGCGCGCCGAGGACATTCACTCGATGTTCGCCGACCCCTCTGTGCGCGGCATTTTCGCCCTTCGCGGAGGCTACGGCAGCGGCCGCCTTCTCGAACTGCTCGACTGGAAGCTGATCGGCTCCAACCCAAAGGTACTGGTGGGCCACAGCGACCTGACCGCCATCCTTGCCGCGATCCAGGCTCGCACCGGTATGGTGACTTTCTGGGGCCCCCTGGCAGGCTATGATCTGGGCCGCTCCCCCAGCGCATTCAAGACAAAGTGGCTCAAGGCCGTAACATTCAAAGCCACCGGCAAGCTCAAACTGCCCGGCTCTGCCCCGGGAACCCGGCGGCGGCTGCGTGTGCTGGCCGGCCACGGTGCAGCCGAGGGACGCCTGACAGGGGGAAATCTGAGCATTATCACCAGCCTGCTCGGCACGCCGTTCGAGATCGACACCACAGGCAGGCTGCTGTTTTTCGAGGACGTGGACGAGGAGCCTTACCGGATAGACCGGATGCTCAACCAGTTGCTCCTGGCCGGGAAACTGCAACAGGCTGCGGGAATAATTGCCGGCCATTTTGTCAACTGCGAATCCAGCGGGAGAATGCGCCATACGTACAGCCTTTCTCACGTGCTCAAAGACAGGCTAGGGACTCTAGGCATACCGGTGATTTACGGCATCCTCCTGGGCCACGAGCCTGAGAAAATCACCCTGCCGCTGGGTGTCAGGGCGCGCCTGGACAGCGAAAGGCCGTCACTGACCCTGCTCGAAGCTGCCGTGAGCGACTGAAAAGGCAAAAACCATCCGGCGTCAGGATCGAACAACGGACACGACATTTTTTATGATAAAAAGGGAAAAGTTCGGGTTTTGTTGCGGAAGATGAAGGGAGGGTTTGCCGGGCCGGTCCCTATGCAGGGGCGGCACTGAAAACCGGTCCGGTTAAATGTAGCTCAGCAGTTTTTCCTTAACCTGCTCGTAGTTGCAGGGCTTGAGAAGGTAGTCGTTCGCGCCGAATTTGCTCACCTGCTTGAGCAGCACGCTCGAGTTGAAATCGCTCATCATAATCACCGGCAGATCTCTAGTTTCCTCGTTCGCCCTGATCAGTTTCAGCGCTTCCAGCCCGTTCATCTCCGGCATCCTCAGGTCCATCAGCACGATATCCGGTATCTGTTGCTCGATCTTTGCCAGGGCCGTTCTGCCGTTAGCCGCGGCACTTGCACGAAAACCGTCCTGTTTCAACTGCAGGCAGATATTCTTGCAGAACTCCAGGTCGTCATCGACCATCAACACGTTGATTCCCTGTTCGCGCTTGGTGATCTTGGTCAGCGATTTTCTGAGGTTATCCTGAACCATCTCGTCTTTATCGTTTTTCACCGCTTTAAGCAGGGCCTTGATTTTCGCCTGGTCGTGTCCTATCTCGCCGATAACCCAGACTCCGCTGGCTCTCATCTTGGGGTCAGGGGAGACGAGCATTTCCTCCAGCGAATCGGAGATTTCCTTATTGCCGAAATTCCAGATGGCCTTGAGCGCGTTGGCCCGGGCCCGGTTGTCCCTGTCGTACTTGTATTTCATCAGGATGCCGAGCACGTTGCGGTTGCCCACAGCCTCGAGCGACTCGATCACGTTGGCCCGAACCCTCGGATCAGGATCGGAAAGCATCTTCATCAGCAGGCTGGCCTCTTTCTGATGAAGCATGTCCGCGATCATCTTGACCGCAGTGGCTCTTACTTTTTCATCCTCATCCAAGATTATCTCGGAAAGGGTTTTGGCGGTAAAATCCTTGTCCTCGCGGATCAGGATGTCCAGTACTTTTTTCGTCGTCCCGGGATTTGTCAGCTCCATGTCTTTCAGGTAAGCGAACTTCTGCTCCAGCCCGATCACGAAATCGATCAGCTTCTTTCTCTGCTGGAGCCCTAGCATGGTTTTTTCTTCGTTTTCCCGCAGAAGGCGAAGGATGATTTTAATCACCGCATTGCGGGCCATGTTGCGCAGAAAATCGCTGTTGTACTGCGAGAGAGGAAGAATATACTTGAGCGTCTCCATGCCCCCGGTATAAGCCAGCTCTTTCAGCGGCTTTATCTTGGCCGGGTCCGGCATGTTTTTCAATTCCTTGGCCAGCAGCTCCGCCCTCTTTTCCGGGTCTTTCTCGAACTTGAGGTCCAACTTTGCCTTTATCTTTTTCTCCTTTTCTTCTTCTTCCTCATCCTTTTCCTCATCCTCTTCCTCTGCCGCTTCCTTATCCTCTTTACCCCCTTCCGCCTTCTTATCCGTCTCAGCCGCTTCTTCCACCTGTTCATCCCCGTAAAATTCTTTCTTAATTTCCTTTTCTATCCCTTCGGTTTCCTTCCTTACTTCATCGAATATCTCCCGGCCCCGCTTCTCGAGCCGTGTTTTCCTGAAAGTGGACATTTCGATAAAGAAATAAAGGGTCTGGGTCAGACGCTCTATATTGCTGTTGTAGGAACGGATTATATTGTTCTGATAGTCCACGCTGTTTTTTTTGCGGTAGGCCTGAAGCTTCTCGTCAGCTTTTAAGACCTGCTCCTCCAGGCTCGCATTACTCAGGTGGAGGACGAGCACGTTCATCTCACCCTCGTCCAGGCAGTTCTCTGCCTGAGGGCTGTCAGAGGAATCCGGCCGGTCGTCGTCAATTTTCTCCCTGAATTTCTCGTACAGCTCCATTTGTTCTTTCTGTTCGTGAGAAAGCCGCTGCCTCTGATCTTTGACCTCCAGAAGGTCAACCAGCCTCTCCATCGTATCGAAATCTATTTCCTGGATCCATTGCTTGCGATTGATATTGGCCACTTTCGCGCCGGAATTCATGAAAAGAATCCTGTCGTAAACCAGAGCTTCCTCGATAATCGACAACTCGAACTCATAATATTTGCCGAACTTGTCCAGCATCCCCTTGATTACGTTCTCTGTGCTGCCTGAAACATAGACCTCGTCCAGCACGCGCCTGACCTCATCCAGCGGTTTGTGGCCGCTGCTGATCTCGATCAGCTTGCCCGCAATCGCTTTCAGTTGCCGGCAAATCACAATCTGGCGTTTCAGGTTCTTTATCGGCTCTCCGTTTTTGATCTGGTCCTCAAGCCGCTGGCCAAGCGAGGTTTTCTTCGACTGATCCAGCTTTTCACGCTCGGTATTCAGCTTGTTAAACCTGTCAAGGAAGAAAAAGAACCGCAGCAGGGTATTTTCTTCCGAGACAAATTCATTGAATCTAGCCTTAACCTGGTCGAATTCCTCTCCCTCGAGCCGGTGCTCCTGATAGGTGTGGCGCAGAAACATCAGCACGAAATTGTGCTCGAACGTGGAGATATCCGCCTTGAACAGATTTTCCAGGGCATCCAGCTTGGCGGTGAAACATTCCTCCTCGACCGCCCTCCGCTCCTCCTTGCCTTGAGCAGCGGATATTTTTTCATTGAATATTTTCTCCAGGACCGCAAACGCCCCGATAAAAGATTCTCCCAGGCTGGTTTTCTCCATCCGCAAGTTGACACGCGGTCCGAGAAACACCTGTTTGAACCGGGAGTCCTTTTTCAGCTTCTCGAACTGGCCGGTGAAAATAAGCCTGACATCTTCATTAAGCCGGCTCATACTCTGCTCGAAACCGGATTCCCGCAGCTTGTCGATCTTGTTTTCGATGAACTTCCGGGCCTCCAGACCCGGATTCACCTTCAGTCCGAATTCCATGATATATCCTGTATCAGTTGTATACTTGATCTGTTTCGTTCAAAATAGTTCAAAATCCCCAGAAATCAATTTAATTCATCATCATGCCTGCAGTATATGGGATATTCGCATAAAATATTGACAGTTCGGCTGCGCTGCTTTAATATGATGTAACCAGCTGGAATTTTCAATCGGCTGAATAAATTCTTTTTTCAGAGCAAATAGAGCAGAAATAATTACTGAACCAAGAGCCTGGCAATGGCAAGATTTACAAACAGGGGAAAAAACTGGCTTTGGCGTTGGTGTGCCTTTATCTGGCGCATGGTTAATCACCACGCCCGGGAAGACATATGCCCGCTGCCCTAGTCGATATAGCATTTTGTTTTCAAGCCGCGGGCGCCTTTCGTGTTCCGCGGCTTTTTAATTTAAGCTTCATTATGCCGGAGTAAATCTCCGTGATCCCGGAGAAAATATTATGCCTGCAATAATTCCGGAAAAGGAAGAATTCCTGGCCAGAGCAGGAAAGGGTAAAATCGTATCCGTGGCCGCCGAGCTTTACACGGACACCGAAACCCCGATCAGTGTATTCAAAAAAATCTGCGAGCCGAGCGAATACGCGTTCCTGCTGGAAAGCGTGGAAATGGAAGAAAAAATCGGCCGCTACTCGTTTCTCGGGCTCGCTCCACGGCTGATCATTCAGGCCCGGGGCGAGCAGATCGAGGTGCTCAGGCACGGCAAGATCAGCCGCCACCAGGGAAACCCGATAGAGTTTCTGAAAAGCTGGATTGCACAGTACCAGCCGGAGCCGATCGAAAGCCTGCCCAGGTTTCAGAACGGGATCGTGGGCTATTTCTCATACAATACGATCCGCTATTTCGAGGACATACCCCAGACAAAACCGGATCCCCTCGACCTCCCCGACTGCTTCGTGATTATGGCCGACCAGTTGATTGTTTTCGACCATGTCAAGCACACGCTTACCGTGGTGGTCAGTACGCTTATCGAGCAAAACGTGGACCCTGCCGAATCTTACGAGCACGCCTGCGATAGGATTCGCTGGATCGTGAAGCGTATCAACGAGATCGTGCTCGTGCCGCAGAATTTCAAGCCGGTCGCCGGGGTGGCGGTCCCTGAAACCAGCTCCAACACGACCCGGCGGGAGTTCGAGTCCATGGTAAAGCGTGCCAAGGAATATATTCACAAGGGAGACATTTTCCAGGTGGTGCTCAGCCAGCGCCTCTGTGTCGAGCTCAAGGGAGACCCTTTCCACCTCTACCGTGCACTTCGCCGGGTCAACCCGTCCCCTTACATGTTCTACCTCAAGTTCGGCGACCTGAAAGTAGTCGGCTCCTCCCCCGAGGTTCTGGTGCGCGTGGAAAACGGTCTGGTGACCACCAGACCACTTGCCGGAACCAGGCCCCGCGGCCGGGATGCAGAGCAAGACAGGAAACTGGAAGAGGAACTGCTTGCCGACCCCAAGGAACGGGCCGAGCACGTGATGCTGGTCGACCTGGGCCGCAACGACATAGGCCGTATCTGCGATTACGGCACGGTCCGGGTCACCGAACAGATGGCTGTGGAGCGCTACTCGCACGTGATGCATATCGTGAGCAACGTGGAGGGACGCATGCGCCAGGATGTTTCGGCCCTGGATGTGCTCGGCGCCTGTTTTCCGGCAGGCACTGTAAGCGGTGCGCCAAAGGTGCGGGCCATGGAAATAATCGATGAGCTTGAAAAAGAAACCAGGGGTGTCTATGCCGGAGCGGTAGGCTATATAGACTTCTCCGGGAACCTGGATTCCTGCATCGCAATCAGGACAATAGTGATCAAAAACAACAAGGCATACATTCAGGTGGGTGCCGGAATAGTGGCCGATTCCAAGCCCGAGCTGGAATACGAGGAAACCCTGAACAAAGCCGGGGCACTGCTCAAAGCTGTCGAACAAGCCGGAGAATTCCTATGATTCTTGTCATTGACAACTATGACTCTTTCACCTATAATCTCGTCCAGTATATGGGGGAGCTGGGAGCAGAGCTCACAGTATTCCGCAACGATAAGATAACAGTGGACGAGGTGGAAAAACTCGGTCCCGCCGGGATAATAATCTCCCCCGGACCCGGTACCCCGGATAATGCCGGAATATCGCTCGAGCTGATCGGACGCCTGGGCGCGGCAGTGCCGGTACTGGGAGTCTGTCTCGGCCATCAGTGTATCGGCCAGGCCTACGGCGGCAAGGTGGTGGGCGCTCCATATCTGATGCACGGTAAAACCAGCATGATCCATCACGATGGATCATCCCTCTACCGGGGAGTTCCAAACCCGTTCGAGGCCACGCGCTACCATTCCCTGGTCGTAGAGCCTGATTCGGTGCCGGAGTGCCTTACGGTAACCTCCCGGACTGAGGACAACGTGATCATGGGCTTGCGCCACACAAATTTCCCGGTTGAGGGAGTGCAGTTCCACCCGGAATCGATACTCACTTTCCAGGGAAAGCAGATTCTGGGCAATTTTCTAGATCGCCTCCAGAGCTGAAAGGGATAGTTCCTGCTGATGGATTTCAACGGATTAAAAAACGAGCTCGGCCCTCCGGGCGCGCACTGGGTCTGTGTTTTCGGCACCTCCGATCCCGCGGACCAGGCCAGCGCGGCAGAGGCTGAAAAACTCGGTTACGCTCTGGCAAAAAACGGCTTCGTGGTGGTCACCGGCGGATACGGGGCGGCGATGGAAGCGGCAAACCGCGGAGCACGCAATGCCGGTGGATTCACGGTTGGAGTCACCTGTTCGCTTTTCTCGCGCCAGCCGAACCGCTATCTTGACGAGAACATTGTAACTCACAGCCTGCTCGAGCGCCTCGAGACCCTGCTGAGACTCGGCGACGGCTACGTGGCTGCCAAGGGCGGCACAGGCACCCTGGCCGAAATCGCCCTTGCCTGGGAATATATCAACAAGCGGATCGTGCCGCGCAGGCCGCTGGTACTGCTGGGAAAATTCTGGGAGGCCCTGCCGGAGATTATCCAAGATGAAAAGGCCGCCCCGGGAGTCAGTATCGGCCGGGCCGCCAATTCGATCTCCACGGCCGGGGATGTCGACCAGGCAGTGCGGATAATCAGAGAAAGCCTTGCCTCACAAACCTGAGAACCACAGAGCGATTCAAACAGATTGCAGGAGATTACCACCATGATCGTCGATGCAATCCGCAACCTTGTGGAAGGCCGCTCCCTGAGTGAAGAAGTCGCTGAGCAAACTATGACCAAGATCATGCAGGGCGAGGCAACCCAGGCCCAGATAGGAGCCTTTCTGACCGCCCTGCGACTGAAAGGCGAAACCGTGGAAGAGATTACTGCGTTCACTCGCGTGATGCGCAGTAAAGTCACCCCGGTCGAGTATGCCACACCCGGCGGGGTTCTCGATACATGCGGCACGGGCGGAGACGGTTCAGGCAGTTTCAATATTTCCACAGCAGCGGCATTCGTGGCCGCTGGCGCCGGGGTGCCGGTGGCCAAGCACGGGAACCGCTCGGTCTCCAGCCTCTGCGGAAGCGCCGATCTGCTGAAAGAACTCGGGGTGAATATCGAGGCCACAGCCAGTTGTGCCCTTCGCTGCCTGAACGAGGCGGGTATCTGTTTCATCTTCGCACCGCTTTTCCATCCCGCGATGAAACACGCCATCGGGCCGCGGCGGGAGATCGGCATCCGCACCGTGTTCAATATCCTGGGCCCGCTGACCAACCCGGCAGGCGCGAAATATCAGCTACTAGGTGTATACAGCGAGGAACTCACCGGCAAGCTGGCGGGCGTACTCGGCAGGCTCGGCAGCGAGAAAGCTTACGTGGTTCACGGCCACGGCGGCCTCGATGAAATCTCGATCAGTGGGCCGACCACTGTCTCGGAGCTGAAAAAAGGCCGGACCGAATCTTACACCGTGAAACCGGAGGATTTCGGCTTCGAACCAAGGCCTGTGGACGCGATCCGCGGCGGGGACGCTGCAACCAACAGCCGGATCCTGAAAGAGGTGCTCAACAGCAAAAAGAGCCCTTACCGGGAAGCAGTGCTGCTGAACGCGGGCGCGGCGATAAGCGCTTTCAAGGAAAAATTATCGATCGCTCAGGGTGTGGAACTCGCCGTGGACTCGATCGACAGCGGCAAGGCATGCGAAAAGCTCGAGGCCCTGATCGAATTAAGCAACAGCGGGGAGTAAGCCGGAGATGAACATACTCGACCGGATAATCGAGACAAAACTGGAAGAGCTGGCCCAGGCTCAGCAGACAATGTCTCTGGGTGAGCTCAAAAGACGGATCGGGGATCAGCCGTTGCCTGATAAAAGCCGTTTCAGCCGGGCGCTGGTTTCCAGTGATGAACCGGCCCTGATCGGTGAAATCAAGAAGGCGAGTCCCTCGAAAGGCCTGATCAGGCAGGATTTCGATCCCGCCGCTCTGGCCACAGCCTATGCCGAGGGCGGGGCCTGTGCGCTGAGCGTATTGACAGAGAGAAAGCATTTCAAGGGCAAGCCGGAACATCTCTTGCAGGCAAAAAACAGCGCAGGACTTCCCGTACTGCGAAAGGATTTCATGGTTTGCGCTTATCAGATCTACGAAAGCAGGCTGCTGGGCGCCGACTGTGTGCTTCTGATAGCCGCCGCCCTGGACAACGCCCGGCTGCGGGACTTTATCGCTCTTGCAGAGGAACTGGCTCTGGATGTACTGGTGGAGGTGCACGACGAGGCGGAGCTTGAGCGCGCAGCAGTCTGCCGGGCTGGGATCATCGGAGTCAATAACCGCCACCTGGGCACGTTCGAGGTTTCACTCGATGTTTCCCGGAGGCTTGCGCCGCTTTTCCCGGATGCTGTAATCAAGGTATCCGAAAGCGGCATCTCGACCCACGACGATATCAAGCAACTCGGCTCGCTGGGCTACGATGCGGTTCTGGTGGGCGAGTATCTGATGCGCCAGAGCGATGTCGCCCGGGCGGCGAGAACCCTGATGACGGGGGTCTGTTGAAAGTCAGGATAAAGGTTTGCGGGATCACCCGCTCAGAGGACGCCCTGCTGGCCGCAGAGTTCGGCGCGGACGCGGTGGGGTTCGTGTTTCACCGCCCGAGCCCGCGCTATATCGAGCCTGCCGCTGCTGCGGCCATAACAGCCTCTCTGCCGGGCTTCGTGACCACTGTAGGCGTGTTTGTCGACCTGGAACAGGAACAGGTTCGCCGGATTGCAGGCGAGGCTCATCTGGACAGGGTCCAGCTCAGCGGCTCCGAACCGCCTGAGTACTGCAGCTCTCTGGGCCTGCGCTGGATCAAGGGATTCCGGCTGAAAACCCGCGATGATCTTGGGCTGCTCGCCCGCTACGGCAGCGGCCGGGATTTTCTGCTGGACAGTTATGTCGAGGGAGTGCCGGGCGGCACCGGACAAAAATTCAACTGGGAGTGGGCTAGAGAAGCCGGCAGGCACGGAAGAATTATCCTCGCCGGGGGACTTGCAGCAGATAATGTGGCCCGGGCAATAGAAACGGCCACGCCCGCAGCAGTGGATGTCTCCAGCGGCGTGGAAAAATCTCCCGGGATCAAGGACCGGGCAAAAATGGCCGCCTTTATCCGGGCGGTCAGAAACTGCAGCTAGCTTTCTTACTTTTTAAACACATTTCAATCAGTTAAAACAAAAGTGCAACCAAAGGCAGAATGATGATTATTAAACTCGGACTACCAAAAGGCAGCCTTCAGGAGGCCACCCTCGGGCTGTTTCGCAAGGCAGGATACAATTTCAGCGTTTCCGAACGGAGCTACTTCCCCTCGATCGACGACCCCGAGCTGGAGGCCATGCTGATCCGGGCCCAGGAAATGGCCCGCTATGTCCAGGACGGGGTTTTCGACGCCGGGCTGACCGGCCGCGACTGGATTGTCGAGAACGGGGCGGATGTGGTCGAGGTGGCGGACCTGGTTTATGCAAAAACGAGCATGCGGCCCGTGCGCTGGGTGCTCGCAGTACCGGTTGATTCGCCTATCGAGAGCGTGAAAGACCTCGAAGGCAAGCGGATCGCCACTGAGGTGGTAAATATCGCACGCAAGTATCTTCAATCCAACGGCGTCAACGCAGAGGTCGAGTTTTCCTGGGGCGCCACGGAGGCCAAGGTACCCGAGCTGGCCGATGCCATTATCGAGGTCACCGAAACCGGCAGCAGCCTGCGCGCCAACAACCTCCGGATTCTAGAAACCGTGCTCGAATCGACCACCAGGCTGATCGCCAACAAGCAAAGCTGGGCCGATAGTGCAAAGCGGGAAAAGATCGAGAATATCGCGCTGATGCTCAAGGGGGCAATCGCCGCCGAGGGCAAGGTGGGGATCAAATTCAATCTGCCGCGCAAGCTGGTCCCGAACGTGGTGGCGGCCCTTCCGGCGATGAAAAACCCCACAATCAACGATCTGAACGACCCCGAATGGGTGGCCGTAGAAATCATTCTCGATGAGAAACTCGTTCGCAAGATCGTGCCGGAACTAAAAAAGAACGGTGGGTGCGATATAATAGAATATCCCCTGAACAAGGTAATCCCTTGAGAACAGGCGCAGGGCCATGAACGAAAAAATCAGGATTATCGAAAAAGATACGCAAGGCTTTCTCGATGAGCTCGCAGCGCGCAAGGCGGAGGATCTCGACGCGGTTCTTCCTGCTGTGGCTGAAATAATCGCCCGGGTGCGCCGGGAGGGCGATACTGCCTTGGCCGAGTACACCCGCCGTTTCGACAAGGTCGATCTCGGACCCGGCCGGTTCCGGGTGGCGCAAGAGGAAATCGAACGGGCCCCGCGGCTGCTCGAGCCTGATCTGAAAGAGGCCCTCGAGGCGGCATACGAGCGGATCTGCGACTATCACAGCAAACAACTGGCAAACTCGTGGTTTGTCACCGGCGCTCAGGGCGAAATCCTGGGGCAGCGTATCACGCCGGTCGAATCGGCAGCCGTTTACGCTCCCGGAGGACAGGCAGCATACCCGAGCAGCGTGCTGATGGGTCTGGCTGCCGCGCGCACTGCCGGAGTGAAAAGAACGGTCCTGCTCTCCCCTCCTGGTAAAGACACCGGGATGAATCCTGCCGTGCTTTTCGCCGCACGTCTTGCCGGTGTGGATGAAATCTACCGGATAGGCGGGGCACAGGCAATCGCCGCTGCGGCTTACGGCACACAGAGCATTCCGGCTGTGGATGTTATCGCCGGGCCGGGCAATATCTATGTCACTGCAGCGAAAAAGCTCGTTTTCGGCACGGTGAATGTCGACATGCTCGCCGGGCCAAGTGAAATCCTGGTAATCGCAGACGATACAGCCGAGCCGGCCTGGGTCGCCGCTGACATGCTGAGCCAGGCCGAGCACGACCAGCGCGCCGGCTGCCTTCTGATCACCACCAGCCGCAAGCTGGCCCTGCGGGTTCAGGATGAGATCTCCGGGCAGCTCGAATCTCTGCCAAAAAAAGATATCGCCGGCGAATCCGTGAAAAATTTCGGCGCAGTGCTGCTTGCAGACTCTCTGGATCAGGCAGCCGGGCTGGCGAACCGCTTCGCGCCGGAGCACCTCGAGCTTCTTGTGGCCGACCCCTGGGCCCTGCTGGGGAAAATCCGCAATGCCGGGGCCGTGTTTCTGGGCCCGTTCACCCCGGAGGCTGTGGGAGACTACTGGGCAGGCCCGAACCACGTGCTGCCCACCGGAGGATCGGCCAGGTGCTTCTCCCCGCTCGGTGTGCATGTTTTTCTCAAGCGCTCGAGTATTATTTCCTTCAACCGGGAATCATTCGACAAGGCTGCCGGACCGGTAACAGTGATAGCGCGCTCAGAGGGCCTGGAGGCCCATGCGCGCTCGATTGAAATAAGAAAAGAGAAATGAGACTGCACTGATGGATAACAAGCTCCTCTCAGGCAACAAAATCAGGCCGGAGATCCGCCAACTGAAACCTTACAAGTCTCCATTATTCGATTTCCGGATCAAGCTCGACCTGAACGAAAGCCCTTTCGACATTCCGGCGGAGGTCAAGGAGAGGATTTTCGAAAAAATGCGCGGCCTCCCGTGGCAGCGCTACCACGACGAGTTCGAAGAGCCGCTGATCAGCGCCATTGGAGATTATCTCGGCCATCCGAAGCAGGGAATCCTGATCGGCAACGGCTCGAACGAGCTGATTTTCCACGCCCTGCTGGCTGTGGCGCGCTCCGGGAGTGCTGTGGTTTACCCAGAGCCGTCTTTCAGCCTCTACCGCCAGAACGTGGTTGTGCTGGGGGGTAAACCCGCGCCTTTCAGCCTCCGCCCGGACGATTTCTCCGTGGACGCTGACAAAGCAGTCGGGCTTGCCTGCTCGTTGGATGCAGCGGCAGTCGTGCTCTGTTCGCCGAACAACCCCACCGGGGGTGTCACCCCCAACGAGGTCATCAAAAATATTTGCAGTTCCGTGGATGCCCTGGTGCTGGTGGACGAAGCATACGCCCAGTTCGCAGCTCAGAACGCTTTCGAGCTGCTTGAAAAATGCCCGAACCTCGTGATCCTGCGCACTTTCAGCAAGGCGTTCGGCCTGGCCGGCCTGCGTTTCGGTTTTGCGCTCTGTGCTGCTGAAATCGCAGCAGAGATCCGCAAGGTGCAGCTTCCGCACCACGTGAATTTTTTCACACAGCTTGCAGCGCTCAGCATGCTCGAGAAACCATCTCTGATAGATGAGCGTGTTGCCGCGATCAAACAGGGCCGGGATTATCTGCAGGCAGAGCTCAGCGGTATGGCTCGCTTGAAATATTATCCGAGCCAGGCGAATTTCGTGCTGGTCGAGTTCGAGTCAATCACGCCCGGTGAAGTGTTCCAAGGGCTGCTCTCACGCGGTATCCTTATCCGCAATGTGAGCAACTACCCCAAGCTCGGACGCTGCCTGAGAATTACAGTCGGCAGGCCGGAAGAAAACGAAGAGCTTATCGCTGCGCTGAGGGAGGTGCTTGGTTGAAAACTGCATCCGGCGCCTTTTATGTTGAAATCGCTCCGGGAGTGATGGTGCTCGACCGCAGCCTTCCGCTTACGCTCTCCCGGGCCGACGCAGTGCTTTTCGATGTGGACGGGGTGCTGGTAGAGGTGAGCGATTCTTTCCGCCAGGTGATCAGCCTCACGGTGCAGTTTTATTTCAACCGGATACTCGATATCCCCGGCCGGGAGCTGCTGATAAGTGCTGAAGAAACCGGGCATTTCAAGCTCGCCGGCCGTTTCAACAACGACTGGGAGCTGGCCAAGGGAGCGGTGGCTCACGGGCTGCTGAAACTTTTAAGCGCCGACGGGGCCTCTCCGGCAAGCACTGAAAAGCTGCGCCGAATCCCTCCCCTGGTGGGGGATTTTGCTGCTGAGGTCAAAAAACGCGGCGGCGGCCTCGAGGAAGCGCTCAGACTGGTCAGAGAAAAACTCCCGGAAAGCTCCCGGGGCGAATTCGAGAGCCGTTACAAACCGGAGCTGATCAAAAAGATTTTCATGGAGCACTATGCGGGAGAACGGCTGTGCCGCCCCATGTACGGGTTTGACCCGGAATATTATACGGGGCCGGGCCTGGTCGAAAAAGAGCACGATATTCTCCACCTGTCGCTGATCCGGAAACTTGCCGAAAGCGGAATCTCCTTCGGCATCCTCTCCGGCAGGATCCCGGAGGAAGCCGACTATCTTTTCCGCAAGAGCGGCCTGGAAAAGTTTCTCAAGCCTGAATTCGTGATAACAGACGACGGCACGCTGCCCGGCAAGCCCGATCCCGCCGGCCTCGAACTGCTTGCCGGGAGGATGGGATTCAGGGCCGGTATTTACGTGGGCGACGTGCCCGATGACTGGACCACGGTGAAAAATTACCGCCTGCAAAATCCCGGCGGGCCGCCGGTTGCATGCTGCATGGTGCAGACAGGCTCCACCAGTACGGAACTGATGAGCGGTTTCTACGACGAATCGGAAGTGGATTACCTGGCAGCCGATGTCAACTATCTGCTGACAGCCATGGCGCAGGGCCGACAAACGCATAAAAAGCGGACCTGAAAATTCTCCGCAACAGGAGGATAACCTGAAAACGAATAATAACATTTCTATACAGCGGAGTTAAAGATGAGTTATCCAAGGACTGCTGAGATAAAAAGAAAGACCAAGGAAACAGATATCCGTCTGGCTCTCAACATTGACGGCAAGGGCGCAAGCAGGATCGAGGTCGGCGTGGGCTTTTTCGAGCACATGCTCACCGCGCTGGCCAGGCACGGGCAAATGGATATCGAGCTGAGCTGCAAAGGAGACCTTCATATCGACGAGCACCACACGGTGGAGGATGTGGGGATCGTGCTGGGACAGGCGCTGGCCAATGCAATCGGCGACAAGGCCGGTATAACCCGTTTCAGCGAGGCCTATGCGCCGCTGGATGAGGCCCTGAGCAGGGTGGTCGTGGATCTGAGCGGCCGTGGCTTTCTTGTCTTCCGCGGAGACCTGGGCCGGGAAAAAGTGGGCGATCTGAGCACGGAGCTGGTGGAGGATTTCTGGCGCGCTGTGGCAACCAAAGCCGGGATCACCATGCACATGGAGCTCCTTTACGGTACCAACGCCCACCATCAGGTGGAAAGCCTGTTCAAGGCCGCGGCACGTGCGATTCACGCAGCCACCAGGATCGTCCCGGGTGTGGAAGGGATCCCTTCGACCAAGGGAGTGCTCTAAGCCTGCCTGTCTTTCAGAAGCCTCAGGGAAACGAACAATGAGTGAAAGTTATGAGCTGATCGATGTCAGCCACGTTGTCGAACATGGCATGATCACTTATGAAGGCCTTCCCGGCCCATATATAAGCGATTTCCGGACGCGGGAAGCCTCCCGCAGACATTATGCCGGGGGCACGGAGTTCCATATCGGCAGAATTGATATGGTGGCCAATACCGGCACTTATCTCGATAGCCCGTTTCATCGATACCAGAACGGCAAAGACCTTTCCCAGCTGCCTTTGTCCTCTCTGGCGAATCTGGATGGTGTTGTCGTACGGCCGGACTCCTCGATACGCCCAATCGGTAAGGTCTGGTTCGAAACTCTGGAACTTGAAAACAAAGCCGTGCTGGTGCACACAGGCTGGGATCGGCACTGGGGAACGGAAAAATATTTCGAAGGCCATCCGTATATGACTGAAGATGCAGCCGAATTTCTGAAAAAGTCGAAAGTCGCTCTGGTGGGAATCGATTCACTCAACATAGACGACACCACAGACGGACACAGGCCCGCCCATTCTATTTTACTTGGGGCGGGTATCCCTCTAGTTGAACACCTTTGCAACCTTGGCAAGCTTCCTGAACGGGGTTTCAAGTTTTTTGCGGTTCCGGTCAAAGTCAAAAGTTTCGGAACGTTCCCGGTAAGGGCATTTGGAATTGTTGAAACCTGATTACCGGTGCGCAGGCTGCCAGGGCCCGATTCTTTATTTCAGGCTGAATCGAGCATGATAAATATCATAGACTATAAAATGGGCAATCTTCGCAGTGTGGAGAAAGCCTTTCACCATCTGGGGTTCCAGGCGCGAATCAGCGCTGACCCTGCCGATATCGCCGGAGCGAGCCACCTGGTTCTCCCCGGCGATGGAGCTTTCGGCAGGAGCGTGGAACATCTCCGCGAGATGGGGTTCGAGAACCCGGTCAGGGCGTTTATTGCGTCCGGCAAACCCCTGCTCGGTATCTGCGTGGGCTTTCAGCTGCTTTTCGAGCAGAGCGAGGAGATGGGAGTCTATCAGGGACTGGGCATTCTTCCGGGCAAGGTTCTCAAATTTTCCCCCGGGAGAAAGATCCCGCACATGGGCTGGAACCAGGTGAGCTGGCAGCGGCCCTCCCCGCTGAGTGAAGGCATACCGGATGAATCCTGGTTCTATTTCGTGCACTCTTATTACGCCGCAGCAGCTGACAGCGATCACGTTCTCGGCACTACCGACTATGCTATCGAGTTTGCCTCGGTGGTCTCGCGCGAACAGGAAAAAATCTTCGCCGTGCAGTTTCACCCCGAGAAAAGCCAGGAGGCCGGCCTGCGGCTTTTGAAAAACTTCGCCGAGATTCAAGGAGCACATTAAATGCTGATTATCCCAGCGGTCGATCTGATGGGAGGCCGGGCGGTGCGGCTGCGCCAGGGCAAAAAGAGCGAGCAGACCGTCTATTTCGACGACCCTGTCGAGCCGGCGGCCGCTTTTGCCCGCAACGGGGCGAAACTGATCCATGTGGTCGACCTTGACGGCGCATTCGAGGGCCGCTCGAAAAACACCGAAAGCGTGAAGAGAATCGTCCAGGCGGTAAGCCCGGGCGCAGCAGTAGAGCTCGGCGGCGGAATTCGCAGTCTCGAGAGCATCGAGGCCTGCCTCACACTGGGTGTCAGCCGTGTGATCCTCGGCACGGCAATCCTTAAAGAGCCCTCTCTTCTTCCCGGCGCGCTGAAAGAATTCGGGACTGAGCGGATCGTGGTGGGCCTGGACGCAAAAGGCGGCAAGGTGGCGATTCGCGGGTGGGAGGAGCTCACCGCGCGGGATGCGCTCACCCTTGCCCGCGAGGTTGCCGGGGCAGGCGCCCTGCGAATGATCTATACTGATATCGCCACAGACGGCATGCTGAGCGGTCCCAACCTGGAGGCGCTGAAAAAAATCTCCCGGGCCGGCCTGGCTCTGATTGCCTCCGGAGGAATCGCCACACTGGAGCATGTGCGTGCCGTGGCCTCGCTGGAAACACTCGGTATCGAGGGAATGATTATCGGCAAGGCGCTCTATGACGGCAGGATCGAACTTAAAGAAGCGATTGCCGCAGCAGGTGAGGCCGTCCCCGGTCATTAACTTTCATCTGATAGGGAGAATCCCGGTTAAAGATGCTGGCCAAACGAATCATACCCTGTCTCGACATTGATAAAGGCCGCGTTGTCAAAGGAGTGCAGTTTGTCAACCTGGTGGACGCAGGCGACCCGGTGGAGCAGGCTAAATACTACGAGCAGCAGAAAGCGGACGAGCTTGTGTTTCTCGATATCACGGCAAGCCACGAGAGAAGGGACACGGTGCTCGAGCTGGCCGGCAGGGTGAGCGAGGAGGTTTTCATACCTTTCACTATCGGCGGGGGGATTCGCACTGTGGAGGACGTGCGCCTGATGCTCAAAAGCGGGGCTGACAAGGTTTCAATCAACACGGCGGCGATAAAAAACCCTGAGTTTATCACAGCCTCGGCAGAGCGGTTCGGCAGCCAGTGTATCGTGGTTGCGATAGATGCCAAGCGCCGCTCTGATTTCGACCCCTCACGCGGGCCGTACGGCAACTGGGAGGTTTATACCCACGGCGGCCGTAAGACGACCGTGCTCGATGCTGTGGAATGGGCGGTGCGCGTCCGGGAACTGGGCGCCGGCGAAATCCTGCTCACCAGCATGAACCGCGACGGCAGCAAGAAGGGTTTCGATATCGAACTCACTGCAGCGGTGAGCGAGAATGTCGAGATCCCGGTGATCGCCTCCGGCGGTGTGGGAAACCTCGAGCACCTCTGGGAAGGACTCGTGCCGGGCAAGGCCGACGCTGTGCTTGCCGCCAGTATTTTCCATTTCCGCGAATATTCGATCTCCCAGGCCAAGGAATACCTTCGCAGTAAAAACGTGGTTGTCAGAAGTTAAGCCGGGGCGAATCCCCCCCATCCCCCTCCCCCCCGCAGAGCTAGCCAGGTTTCCGATTCAGCGACTGCCTTCATCATCCCCTGCCTTCATCCGCCACCCTGCAGATTTGATTTTCTCTCACAGCGAATGCGCTCTTTCCCGCACAGTAAACACTTTAATTTAATCTAAAAATATTAACTGTTTTAAACCTCTCGGCGCTCAATTTGATTTTCGTCATTTAACGTATATTCACGCTCGAACTGACTGGTTTGATTTGAGCTTGCACTGATTTATCATTATTGAATCTGCTGAATTGGCCTTCTCTTACATCGGCCTGCAAAGAAATTTATATTTGATTTTTTCTTCTTTTTTTGCTATACTCATCTTTTCGTGGAGCCAAAAAGATTAAAAAAACACAGGCCCCGTTCGGCCCTGGGCCAACTCGGTTCTTATCTCACTATCGGGCTCGAATTGGCTGTTTTCCTACTGGTCTTTATCTTCCTCGGAAGATATCTCGACAGCCGCTTGGGCACTGAACCGTGGCTGTTGATGACCGGGGCGGCCGTGGGATTTTTCGCGGGCTTTTACAACCTTTTCCGAACGCTCTCGCGGCTTGGCGAATCAGAAAAAAAGAAAAGAGAAGAAAGGGATTCCTGATTACGTTTCTGCATTCGGCGGAAAATAAATCCCAGGCAAAAAAGTTCTTTCTGATAGCCGCTCCCCTGTTGTTTGTCCTGCTGGCTATCGCCTGGCTGTTTCCGGGGCTTGGCCGGTCAGTCAGGATCGCGGTGGCCTATGGGGGGCTGATCAGCGCGTTTCTATCTTTCACCGGATTTTTTCTGCTGTATAAAAGCCCGGCGGCGAGTGCCGGCAAACTTATCAAGCTGGTCGTGGGGGGGATATTAGCCAGGCTCGTGCTGGCTCTTTCGGCTATCGCTATGGGAATCGCCGTGTTGGCTCTCCCGGCCGGAGCGCTGGTGGGCGCCTGCGTGACCAGCTATGTGGTTTTCACTCTTATCGAATATGTGTGCCTTTTTCCGATATTGACCCGTACGAAGTCAACCTGAATCCGCAATGACAAATTTTCTCTCAGCAAGCACGGCAAACGCGGCTCACGCAGCCGCCGAGGCCGGTGAGCACGCCGCCGGCGGCAATGATGCCGGCACGATAATGCAACATTTAATCGAGCACGTGTACGACCATGTGCTGATCCAGATCGACTGGCACCCGTTCGGCTGGCAATGGCTGGACCTTTCGATCACCAAGCTGACATTGATGCTCTGGGTCGCGGCTGCGCTGATTTTTATTCTTTTCCGAAGCCTGGCCGGCAGGCAGGCAAAAAAGAGCATGCGCGGCAGGTACCTGAATTTTCTCGAGCCGTTCGTGATTTATGTCCGAGACCAGATGGTCTACCCCATAATGGGCGACACCCTGGGGCGTAAATACCTGCCGCTGTTCCTGACCCAGTTCTTTTTCATTCTTTTCTGCAACCTCCTGGGGCTGATTCCGGGTATGTCCACTGCTACCAGCAACCTTGCGGTTTGCGGCACACTGGCCTTTACCACTCTTTTTACCATAATCGGAATGGGCATGGTCGAGCAGGGCCCTCTCACTTTCTGGAAAAACCTGGTTCCATCGGGGATGCCCTGGCCGATCATTCCGATCCTTTTCCCGCTGGAAGTGATCGGTATAGTGATCAAGTGCTTTGCCCTGACCATCCGACTTTTCGCCAATATGGTGGCAGGGCATATCGTAATCCTCTCCTTTCTCGGCCTTATTTTTATCTTTCACAATTATTTCGTGGCGCTGCCTGCGGTTGCTTTCAGCCTTTTCTTATATGTGCTTGAGCTGTTTGTCGCTTTTCTGCAGGCTTTTATCTTTACTTTGCTCTCTATCATCTTTATCAACATGGCTGTACATCCTGAGCATTGATTCAGGGAGCTGAAATAAAACCCTTTTAAGCCAATATCCATTTTTATTTTTTAAGGAGGAATCTCATGACAGGATTGGTCGCTCATTTATCAGCCGGTATCGGCGCTGCTCTTGCAATAATTGGTGCCGGCTACGGTATCGGCAGGCTTGCAGGGAGTGCTCTGGAAGGAATGGCTCGTCAGCCCGAGGCTGCGGGCGACATCCGCACGGCGATGATTATCGCCGCCGCCCTGATCGAAGGTCTTGCATTTCTGGCGCTGGTTATCTGCCTGTTGCTGTCGTTCAAGTAGTACGTGGTTTAAAAAAGAGGACGGTGGTTATTTATGGATCTTCTCGCAATAAGTCCCGGCCTGATATTCTGGACGGCGGTCACTTTCGTGATACTTCTCCTGCTGTTGAAGAAGTTTGTCTGGGCACCGATCCTGGATGCGGTCGACCGCCGGGAACAGTCGCTTAAAATGATGTTCGATAACGCCGAGCAGTCCCGGAAAGAAGCGCAGGAGACACTCGAGCGCTACGAGAAGCAACTGGCTAAAGCCAGGGAAGATGTCAACAAGATCATCGAGGAAGGCAAATCAAAAGCCGGTAAATCGGCCGATGAGATTCTTGCCAAGGCGCGGGCCGAGACTGGCGACATGCTCGAAAAGGCCAAAGTGGAAATCGGCCGCGAGCGCGATACAGCGGCTGCCGAAATCAGGGAGCAGGTGGTTAAAATCAGCCTCAAGGCTGCAGAACGTCTGATTCAGAAAACTCTTGAAGAGCGGGATCACCGGCAGTTCATCGAGCAGGCGATCTCCGAAATCGATACAAAGGTACAATGATAACCTCTTCTATTTCCAAAGAATACGCCAAAGCGCTGTTCCTGTTTGCAAGGCGCGAAGGCAAACTGGACGAAATCGGCTCGGAGCTGGAGAGTTTCAACGCGCTTGTGGAAAGCAGCAAGCCGATCAAGAACTTCCTTCTGGCTCCCCAGCTGAGCGCGGAAATCAGGATTCAAGCGCTCAAACACGCCTTGAGCGGCAATGTGAGCGGGGAATTGTTCAAGTTCCTTCTCGTGCTCACCCAGAAGCGCCGGCTGGATTATCTGGCCGGTATCTGCGTTTCATATCACGAGGAGTTGAACAAGTTTTACAATCAAGTCGATGTATCTATCGAGTCGGCGGTGGATTTGACCGAAAAGGAAAAAAATACTCTTGTCACCAGGCTTTCAGAGCATCTTAAAAGGAAAGTCGTGGCCAAAGTAAAAGTTAACCCGGGCCTGCTCGGCGGGTTGATTTGCCGGATCGGTGATGTAGTTTACGACGGGAGCATTCGCCGGCGGATCCAGCGTCTTTCAACGCAGATGCTTAAAGCGAAAATTTAAGGAGCGGAGCCGGTTATGAAAAAAATACAATCCGAAGAAATCAGCTCCATTCTCCTCAACGAAATAAAAAATTACGAGGGCGAACTCGACGTTGAGGAAGTGGGGAACATCCTCGAGGTCGGCGA
>Ga0272442_10002965_pt1 | contig 24099 bp, 20 predicted proteins | sample SSMForm2O_FD_200262 | JGI IMG/M metagenome (GOLD analysis project Ga0272442, IMG submission 200262) | Marine sediment archaeal communities from Little Sippewissett salt marsh, Falmouth, MA, United States - SSM-Form-2O | ecosystem: Environmental > Aquatic > Marine > Wetlands > Sediment ...
CAAGAAGGCCCAGAAGGCCGCGGTGACCCCCAGGCCCCCGGCCGACCCGGATACGCAGAAGAAAATGGACGAGGCGGCGGTGATGACCCACTTCTGGAACAACGCGCACTCCATCGTCCCCGACGCCTTCTCTACTTACGTACCCCCGATGTTCTAGCGGGAGCCGCATGGCCGAAAAGTCGTTCCGCGACGGCAAGTTCTCCGACGAGCAGATGGCGCGGCTGCGCAAGTTCAAGCTGTGGATGACCCCGGTGCGCCTGGTGATCGCCCTGTCGGTCTTCTCCCTGGCCGCCGGCGGCCCCAGGCGCTTCTTCAGCGAAATCCCCGGCCTGGCGTTCTCGATTTTATTCGCCATTTTCATAGTGCTGGAGCGGGTTTTCCAGCCGCCGGACTTCGGGGGCGAGGGCAAGGACAAGGACTCGATCACCCTGGGCTGGGTCGCCTTCGGGGGAACCTACGCGCTGTCCATCGCCGACTGGTACCTGATCCGCCCCCGGTGGGCGTTTCTTCAGTGGAACTGGTGGTGGCTGCTGGCCGCAGTGGTGCTGGTGGCCCTGGGCTCGATAATCCGGGTGATAGCAATCCGCCGGCTGGGCCGCTTCTTCACCACCCGCGTCCGCCTGCACGACGGCCAGAACCTGATCAAGGAGGGCTTCTACAAGTACGTCCGCCACCCGGCTTACACCGGCCTGCTGATCGGCACCCTGGGGTGCATCACCATATTCGCCAGCGTCCTGGGTTACGGGTTGTTCGTCCTCCTGGTGGTTCCGGCCATGCTCTACCGCATCCGGGTGGAGGAGCTGGCCCTGGCCGAGAGGTTCGGCGACGAGTACGTGGAATACTGCAAAAAGACCAAGCGGCTGATACCGTTTATCTACTGATGACTAAGAAAGACATCTCAGATTTCAAGCTGACCTACGAGCAGCTCAAGGACATCAAGCAGTTCCGGCTGATCATGATGCCCGCCCGGGTGCTCTTCGCCCTGGCCTTCTTCGCCCTGATCTGCGGCGGGCCCCGGCAGTTTTTCTCCGCGCTGCCCGGCCCGCTGTTCGTGCTGCTCTTCGGCATCTACCTGGTCTCCGAGCGGGCCTTCCGCACCCTGGCGGTCAGCGGCCCCGGGCGGGACGAGCGCTCCATCGGCTATTTGTGGATGGCCTTCGGCTCGGCCTACACCCTGGCGCTGCTCGACTTCTACTGGTTGCGGCCCCACTGGGCGCTCTTGGAATGGAACTGGATCTGGGTAGTGGCGGGTACCGGGCTGTTCGTCGTGGGGCAGACGATCCGGGTGGTCTCCATCCGGGCCCTGGGCCGCTTCTTCACCGTGACCGTGCGGCTGCACCCCGAGCACAACCTGATCAAGGAGGGGATCTACAAGCGCATCCGCCACCCGGCCTACCTGGGTCTGTTTTTAGGCATGGCCGGCTACGTCACCCTGTTCGCCTCGGTGATCGGCTACGCCCTGCTGCTTCTCATGGCCCTGCCGGCCATGATTTTCCGCATCCGCGTGGAGGAGAAGGTGCTGATCGGGAAGTTCGGCGACGAATACCGCGACTACTGCCGCCAGGCCAAGCGCCTGGTGCCGTTTGTTTTTTGATGGAAAGATCCAAGGCGCAATCGATCGGCCTGGCTTTAGGGCCTTTGGTGTTCGTCCTGATGTTCTGCCTGCCGGCGGCCGAAGGCATGCAGGAGGCCAGGAACGCCGCGGCGGTGGCGCTGTGGATGGTGATCTGGTGGGTCACCGAGGCCATCCCCATCCCGGCGACGTCGCTGATCCCCCTGGCGGCCTTCCCGCTCTTGGGCATCCGTTCATCCCCGGCCACCGCCGCCAACTACGCCAATCACAATATCTTCCTGTTCATGGGCGGGTTCATCATCGCATTGGGCATGGAGAAATGGGGGCTGCACAAGCGCATCGCCATGCGGGTAATCCAGTTTCTGGGCACCGGAATGCGCACAGTGGTTCTGGGCTTCATGATCGCCAGCGCGGTTTTGAGCATGTGGATCTCAAACACCGCCACCACCATGATGATGCTGCCCATCGCCATGGCGGTGCTGTCCAAGTTCGAAAACCGCGAGGGCGCCGACCGCCTGGGGGTGGCCCTGATGCTGGGGATCGCCTACTCGGCCTCGGTGGGGGGGATCGGCACCCTGATCGGCACGCCGCCCAACATCGTCCTGTCCGGGCAGGTGGACATCGGCTTCGGCCAGTGGATGTGGGTCGGAGTTCCGTTGGTGGTGGTTTTCCTGCCGCTGATCTGGTTCTACCTGGTGCGCATCGCTTCCCCGGTGCCCAAGGGCGGCGGCGCGCTGGATCTCAAAGAAGAGATCGATGCCCTGGGCCCGATGAGCCGCGGCGAGTGGATTGTCCTGTCGGTCTTCACCCTCACCGCTTTGGGCTGGATCCTGCGCCGTCCGGTATTGGCTCTGGTCTTTCCCGAAATCGCGGACGCGACCATAGCAATGACCGGCGCCCTGCTGCTCTTCGTAATCCCGGTCGACTGGGGCAAGAAGCAGTTCGCCATGGACTTCAAGCAAGCCTTGAAGCTTCCCTGGGGGATCCTCTTGCTGTTCGGCGGCGGCTTCGCCCTGGCCGATGCCATGGAAGCCTCCGGATTGTCCGGGTGGCTGGGCGCGCAGCTGACCGTTCTCTCGGGCCTGCCGGTCTGGCTGGTGGTCCTGGCGGTGTGCGCCTTCATGGCCGCGCTGACCGAGCTGACCTCCAACACCGCCACCACCATCACCATGCTCCCCATCCTGGCGGCGACCTCCAGGGCCATGGGCATCGAGCCCCTGCAGCTGATGATCCCCGCCACCGTCGCGGCCTCCTGCGCCTTCATGCTCCCGGTGGCCACCCCCCCCAACGCCATCGTCTACGCCAGCGGCCGGGTGAAGCTCTCCAAGATGTTTAGCACCGGCATCTGGATGAACCTGATGGGCATCCTGCTGGTGACTGTGCTGTGCACAATTCTGGTCCCCAGGGTATTCGGCCCGTAAAAAAACCTTCTATCGGGCGGTCGGATCGGGTAAAACGGCGGGGTTTAGCCGAAAACCCGGCAAGCGAGGCTGGATCCTTTGGATCTGCAGAAGAGCTATAAAGAAGATATACGCCTGTTCAAGAAACCCTCGGCGCTGGTGGCTTTTCTGGGGTTGATCGCCGGGCTGATCGCCTTCCCCTTCCTGATGCTCAAGGTATCCGGTGGAAGTTACTACATAAACGCGGTCAACCTGATCGCCATCTACGCCATAGTGGCGGTCGGGCTGAACATTCTGGTGGGGTACACCGGGCAGATATCTCTGGGCCACGCGGGGTTCTTTGCCATCGGGGCCTACGCCCAGGCGCTCCTGGTGGTCCAGGGGGACGTGCCGGTGTTGGCGGCCCTGATCGTCGCCGGGCTGATCGCCGCGGTCTTCGGGCTATTGCTGGGCCTGCCGGCGCTGCGGCTGGAGGGGCCCTATCTGGCCATCGCCACTCTGGGCTTCGGCATGGCGGTTTGCCAGATCATCGGGCGGCTGGATTTCCTGGGCGGGCGCATGGGGTTCTCGGTCCCGCCGCCGGGGCTGTCCGGCTGGGTGAAGGCCTGGCTGGCCCACCTGTATTCCCCCGAGCTGGCGGTGGACGCTCCCCAGTACGCCATGTACCTGCTGATCATCCCCATCTGTGTGATCCTGACCATCGCGGCGGTGAATCTGATGAAGTCCAAGATCGGCCGGGCCTTCGTGGCCATCCGCGACAGCGAGGTGGCCGCCGAGACCATCGGGGTCAACCTGACCCGCTACAAGACCACCGCGTTTGCGGTTTCGGCCTTCTACACCGGGATCGCCGGCGGGCTGTACGCCCATCACATGGCCTTCATCAATCCGGAGAGCTTCGACCTGCGGCTCTCGATCATGTTTCTGGCCATGGTGGTGGTGGGAGGGCTGGGCTCGGTGCTGGGCTCCCATCTGGGGGCCTTGCTGATAACGCTCTTGATGTTTGCGCTTACCGCGGTGCGCGACGTCCCCGAGATAATCTTCGGGGGCATCATGATCCTGATCATCTTGTTCGAGCCCCTGGGACTGAGGGGCCGCTGGCTGAAGATCAAATTCTACTGGAAGGCCTGGCCTTTCTAGAAGGGGAGGGGTTTGTTCCTGCAACTGATAGTCATGGGCCTGGCGACCGGGTGCCTTTACGCCCTGATCGCCCTGGCCATGGTGATTATCTACAAGACCAGCGAAATCCTGAACTTCTCGCAGGGCGAGCTGGCCATGGTCGGGGCCTACATCGCCTTCTTGCTGCTGGACACTCTGGGCCTGCCGTTTGCGGTGGCCCTGCCGCTGACCTTCCTGCTGTCCATGGCCCTGGGGGCCCTGTGCGAGCTGTTGTTCCTGCAGCCGGCCCGCGAGCGGGCCCGGGTTATTCCGCTGATCCTGCTGTGGGGCTTCACCCTCTTCGTCCTCTACCTGGCGGGCTTCGTCGAGCCGGGAGTGCCGGTTTCACTGGCGGTTATCGTGCTGGTCTTCGCGGTGTGGATGACCGCCGAGACCTTTTCCAAGCGCCCGCTGCGCAAGCCCACCCTGTTAGGCTTGATCATCATCACCCTGGGCCTGGAGATGGTTCTCTACGGCGGCGCCGGGGGCATCTGGGGTTCTTCCCAGGAGCGGCTGCCCGCGCTGGTGTCGGATACCGCCGGGTTCGAAGTGGGCCAGGTGTACCTCTCCGGCCTTGACCTGATCACCTTCGGCGGCTCGGTGCTGGTCATGCTCCTCTTGTTCCTGTTCTTCCGGTACTCCCGGCTGGGCATCGCCATGAAGGCCACCGCCCAGAATCCGCTGGCCGCCAGGCTGATGGGCATTCGCCCGGGGAGGATCTATTCCTTCACCTGGGCGTTGGCGGCGCTGGTGGGGGCCTTCGCCGGGCTCTTGACCGCCTCGGCTCAGCCGCTGGACAACAACTTGATGATGGAGCCGCTGTTGAAGGGCTTCGCCGCCGCGGTGCTTGGCGGTATGCACAGCCTGGCCGGGGCGGTGCTGGGCGGCTGCCTGCTGGGGGTGATCGAGAGCCTGGTGGCCGGCTACCTGCCCGACGGCACCCAGTACAAGTCCACCGTGGCCTTCATGATAATCATACTAGTATTGTGCATCCGGCCGAGCGGACTGCTCGGTCGCCATTACGTGAAGAAAGTGTAAACAAGGAGGGAGAAACATGACACGCAAACTGATGATCATCCTGAGCATCCTTTCGGCGGCCATGCTGGTTACGGGCTGCCCGCCCAAGGAGGAGGCCGAGGCGCCGGCGGAAGAGCCGGCCAAGCCCGCGGAGCCGGAGCAACCGGCCAAGGCGGACGCGGCCAAGACCGGAGTAACCGACGACACAATCCTGGTGGGCCAGTGGAGCCCCCAGACCGGCCCGGCGGCCCTGTGGGGCGCGGTGGCCCGGGGGACCGCGGCCTACTTCGAGATGATCAACGCCGAGGGAGGCATCCACGGCAGAAAGCTGAAGCTGCTCATCCGAGACGACTCCTACCAGGCGCCCAAGACCAAGGCGGCGGTGATGGAGCTGGCCGAGAAGGAAGGCGTGTTCGCCTTCGTGGGCGGCGTGGGTACCGGCCCGGGCATGGCGGTGAAGGACTACCTGAAAGAGAAGAAGATCCCCTGGATCGGCCCGGCTTCGGGGTCTTCCAAGTGGACCGGGGAGTTCAACCGCTACCTGTTCAGCCTCTACCCGACCTACACCGACGAGGCCAAGGGGCTGGTGCGTTACCTGCTCGAAACCGCCAAGAAGGGCAAGATCGCCATGCTGTACCAGAACGACGACTACGGCAAGGAGGGTCTGGATGCCGCCAAGGCGGAGCTGAAGAAGCACGGCAAGGAGCTTCTGGCCGAAGTCAGCGTGGAGATGACCGACGCGGATTTGAAGTCGCACGTTCTCAAGCTCAAGCAGGCCAAGCCCCAGGCGGTGATCCTCTTCGTGCTGCCCAAGCACGCCGCCATCGCCGTGGGAACCGCGGCCAAGCTGAAGTTCAAGCCGCTGTGGGTGAGCACCTCCACGCTGTCCGACGCGCCGCTGATGCACAAGATCACCAAGGGCCTGTGGGACGGCGTGGTCTTCGACACCTTCCTGGAACTGCCCGATTCCGATCACCCCCGGGTGAAGAAGTACCGGGAGGCCTACGAGAAGTACGGGCTCAAGGCCAACCCCAAGGAGCAGTGGGGCTTGTTCTTCATGGCCGGCTTCGTGTTCGCCGAGCCGTTCGTCGAGGCCGTCAAGAGGGCCGGCCCCGACCTGGACCGCGAGAAGCTGGTCGAGGCCCTGGAGAGCCTGGATAAGTGGGACGACGGCATCGGCCACAACATCACCTTCGGTCCCGAGCGGCGCCAGGGGCAGAAGGCGGTCTTTCTGGCCACCTGCAAGCAGGGCAAGGCGGTCAAGCTGACCGATTGGATTGAAATCGAATAGGATTGCATGGCGCACCTGGAAGTTAAAAACCTCGCCCTTTCCTTCGGGGGCCTGCGGGCGCTCAAGGACATCTCCTTTTCGGTGGAGAAGGGCGAGCTGTTCTCGCTGATCGGGCCCAACGGGGCCGGCAAGACCACCGTGTTCAACTGCATCAACGGGATCTACAAACCCGATTCGGGTTCGGTCCTTTTCCGCGGCCGGGATCTCTGCGGGCTGAAGCCCGACCGGGTGGCTAAAGCCGGGGTGGCGCGGACTTTCCAGAACATCGAGTTGTTCGCCCAGATGACCACCCTGGACAACCTGCTGCTCGGCAGGCACCTGCACGTGAAGGCCAACCTGCTGTCGGGGGCCTTGTTCGGGCCGTGGATGATGAAGAGGGAAATCGAGCACCGCCGGCGGGTCGAGGAGGTAATGGACCTCCTCGACCTGCAGGCGGCGCGAAACAGCTTCGTGGGCAGCCTGCCCTACGGCACCCAGAAGATGGTCGAGCTGGGGCGCGCCTTGTGCATGGAGCCCGAGCTTTTGCTCCTGGACGAGCCCTCGGCGGGGATGAACGCCGAAGAGAAGCTCGACCTGGTTTTCCGCATTTCGGACATCCGCGCCGAGTTCGACGTGACCATCCTGCTGGTCGAGCACGACATGCGCATGGTCATGAACATCTCCGACCGGGTGCTGGCCATGACCAACGGCGAGATCATCACCGCCGGAAAGCCCGAAGAGGTTCAGAAGCACCCCGAGGTATTGAAAGCCTACCTGGGCGAGGACGAAGAGGCGGCCTCGGCATGACCCTGCAAGCGCTCAACCTGGAGGTCTTCTACGGCCCGCTGCAGGCGCTGTTCGGCGTCTCGCTGGACGTGAAAGCCGGCAGCATCGTCACCATCCTGGGGGCCAACGGGGCGGGCAAGTCCACCATATTGAAAACCATCGCCGGGCTTTTGAAAGACCAGCCGGACAAAGGCGGCATCGAGTTCGACGGTCACAGAATCGAGGGCAAGCAGACCGCCGACATCATCCGCATGGGGATCTCCTACGTTCCCGAGGGCCGCGAGGTGTTTCCAGAGCTGACCGTGTTCGAAAACCTGATCATGGGCGCCTACTTGCGCAGTGACCGCAAGGAAATCGAGGCCGACGTCGAGAAGATGCACTCGACTTTCCCGATCATCAAGGAGCGCGCCGCCCAGCTGGCCGGGACTCTGTCGGGCGGCGAGCAGCAGATGCTGGCCATCGCCCGCGGCCTGATGTCCCGACCCAAGCTGTTGATGCTCGACGAGCCCTCCCTGGGTCTGTCCCCCGCCCTGGTAAAGGAGATCTTCCGCATCATCAAGGAGATCAACGCCGCGGGCACCACCATCCTGCTGGTGGAGCAGAACGCCAAGCAGGCCCTGGAGGTGGCCGACTGGGGCTTCGTCCTGGAGTCCGGGCGCATCGTCATGGACGACAAGTGCTGTGAGCTTCTGGCCAACGAGGACGTCCAGGAATTCTACCTGGGCATGCGCAAGGACCAGGGCGCCTCCGGCCAGCAGCGCTACAAGCGCAAGAAGCGCTGGCGGTAGGTTCATGAGCTCCAGAGTCCTTTTGATCCAGCCGCCCTTGAAGCCCGAAGAGCTCTACACCCGGGGTTCGAAGGCCACCGCCAGCCTGCTGCCGCCGCTGGGCCTGGCCTACGTCGCGGCGTATCTGAAAGCCAAGGGGCATGAGGTGCGGGTTCTCGACGGCATCGTCAATCCCCTGCCGCTGGAAGAGATTGCCAAAATCGCCCGCGACTACGACTTCGTGGGGATTACGGTGATCAGCTCCTACGTGGTCCGGGTGATCGAGGTGATTTCGGCCCTCAAGCAGGAGGGAGTCTCCGCCCCGGTCGTAGTCGGCGGGCCGCACGCCACCGCCCTGCCCGAGACGCTGTTGATGCACGGCGCCGACTACGCGGTGATCGGCGAGGGCGAAGAGACCATGCACGAGCTGGTGTCGGGGAGAAAACCGGAGGAGATCCGGGGCCTGAAGTTCTACGACGGCGACAAGAACCTGGTCTCCACCGGCCGCCGCCGGCTGATCGAGCCGCTGGACGAGATTCCCATGCCCGCCCGCGAGCTTCTTCCCATGCACCGCTACCACACCAGCATCGCCCGGGCCAGCGCCGAGCCCTCGCACTCCATGATGGGCAGCCGGGGCTGCCTGGGCAGGTGCACTTTCTGCTCGCGGATGACCTTCGGCAGCCGGGTGCGCTGGTTCTCGATTGAGCGGATCGTCGAGGAGTTTTACCTCTTGCGCGACCGCTACGGCGCCAAAGAAGTGGCGGTGTGGGACGACGACTTCGTGGCCGATCCGGATGCCGCGGTGAACGTCTGCGAGCAGCTGATCCGCCGGGGCTTCGATCGCCCCTGGTCGGCCTCGGCGTGCATCGAGACCATCAACCGCGAGCTGCTCGAAACCATGAAGCGCGCCGGGTGCAACTACATAGCCTACGGGGTAGAGAGCGGTAGCCAGCGGATGCTCGACCGGCTGAAGAAGAACATCACCAAGGAAGAGATCCGCGAAGTGGTCCGGACCACCAAGCGGCTGGGCATTCCCATCCGCGCCTATTTCATCCTGGGCTTCCCCGGCGAGACCAAGGCCGAGATGAACGCCACCATCGAGTTCGCCCGCGAGCTGGACGTGGATCTGGCCTCCTTCACCATGTTCATTCCCCTGCCGGGGACCCGCGAGTACCAGCGGGCGCAGGAGAGCGGGACCTTCGATCCCGAATACTTCTTCAAGATGATGATCCCCGAGATCAACTTCCCCGACCAGCCGGTTTATGTTCCGGAGGGCCTGGACGCCGACCGGCTGATGAAGATTCACCAGCAGGCCTACAACCGCGTCTACCTGCGGCCCCGGGTGATCCTTCGCAAGCTGGCCGCCGGCCTGAAGCATCCCGCTGAGTTCCTGGTCCTGTTCAAGGGCGCCCGCACCCTGCTTTCCAATATGCTCTGGCGGTCCGGGAAGTTGTGAGATAGTCTCTTTTCCGATGGCGTCCGATTCTGAATTCATCCCCTGGGTGCGGCCGGTGGTGGAGATCGACGAGGAAATGCGCGCCGACCTCCGGGCCGCTTTCGAGTACGGCCGGCTGACCAACCAGGGGCCGGTTCTCCGGCGATTCGAGGCGGAGGCCGCCCGCTGTCTGGGGGTCGATGACGCCGTGGCCCTCTCCACCGGGACCGCCGCGCTGCATCTCGCGCTGGCGGCCCTGGATCTCGCCGGGGCCGGGGCGGTGCTGCCGGCCTTCACCTACCCGGCCACGCAAAACGCGGTGATTCATGCCGGTATGCGTCCGGTGTTCTGCGACATCGACCCGGACACCTGGACGCTGTGTCCCCGGGCCCTGGAGAAGGTTCTGGATGAGCACCCCGAAGTCAAGGTGGTGATACCGGTGAACGTCTTCGGCGTCCCGCCCGACATCGGGGATGTCGCCCGGCAGAAGACCGTGGTGATCGACAACGCCCACGGTTTCGGCAGCCGCGGGGCCGGGGACGCCGCGAAAGCCAGCGCCTACTCCCTGCATGCCACCAAGATCCTGCCTGCGGCGGAGGGGGGGCTTTTGACCTCCGGCGACGCCGGGCTGCTTGAAACCGTGCGCCAGCTGCGGAACCACGGCCTGGCCGAAGACCCCCTGGATTCCCGGCCGGGCTTCAACGAAAAGATGAGCGAGCTGCACGCAGCGGTGGGCCTGTGCTCGCTGCGGGCGCTGAAAGGCACCCTGGCGCGGCGCAGGGAATATGCCGAAAGGCTGCGCGGCTTTATCCGGGATCGCTGCGGCGGGGCGTTCACGGTGCAGAAGATTCCCGCGGGGGTGGAGTCCAACCACCAGAACCTGGGCGTCTTGTGCCGCGACGGCGCTTTGGGGTGTCAGCGCGAGCTCGAAGCCCGCGGGGTGGGCAGCCGCCGGTATTTCTATCCGCCGCTGCACCGGCTGCGCTTCATCGAAGATCCCCCCGGCCTGCCGGTCACCGACCGGGTGGCCGATTCGATCCTGTGCCTGCCGCTCTATAGCCGCATGGATGAAGCCATCCTGGCGCGTATAGAGCAGGCCCTCCTGGAGACGTCGCGGAGCCTGCCGGGATGAATGCACTGCGGCTCAGCGTGGTGGTGCCGGTTTACAATGAATCCGGGGTAGTCAAGGAACTGGTGGAGCGCTGCCTGCGGGCCGCCGACGAGGCGACGGGCGGGGCCTTCGAGCTGTTGGTGGTGGACGACGCCAGCGACGACCGGACGCCGGACTTGCTGCGGAAGATGTCCGGCCCCCGCCTGCGGGTATTGCGCCTGGAGCAAAACGTCGGACAGTACCGCGCCACCCGCGCGGGCCTCAAGGCGGTCTCGGGGGAGTGGGTCGCGGTCCTCGACGGCGACCTGCAGGATCCGCCCGAGTTGCTTGCGGATCTGTTCAAGGCGGCCCGGGAGTGCGAGCTGGTGTTCGCGGTCAAGACCGCCCGGACCGAAACCGGTTTTCTACGCCTGGGTCAGGCCGGCTTTCACCTGGTCCAGTCGTTGCTGGGCGGCGCCGCGCCGCCCCGGGGGGCGGGCAGCTATTGCCTGATGAAGCGCGGGGTCGCCGAGAGCGTTGCGGCGGTGGACCTGAAGAATGCCAACCTGGCGGCGGTGGCTGCCCGGGTGCTGAAGAAGAAATCGGCCGGCTCGTCCGTGGTCGAATACCAGAAGAGCCGCCGCTACGATGACCACTCCCGGGTGGGTGCCTGGGGCCTGGTCCGCGAGGCGCTGGGCTCGTTCTTCGTCTCCGGGGCGCTGGGCCGGCTGCTGGCGGTCCTGTCCGGTTTGAGCCTGTTGGTCGCCGCGGTGCTGACCGCCGGAGGCGCCGGGCCGGCGTTCTTCGTCTTCGCCGGCCTGGGCGCCGGGCTGGCGGTGTCGGCGGTGCTGGTGGCGGTATGGTCGAGGATGTGTTTCTCCGGTGTGTCCGCCGGCGGGAGAACCCGGTGAACCGGCTGGCCGCCATCATGGCGCTGGCGGTTTTAATCGGGAGCCCGGCGCGGGCCGGGGAGGAGGAGCTTCCGTTCAAGGCCGGCGACGCGCCGGTCGAGGGCTGGGTGGTCGGCAAGGTCGTCCGGCATGATGAGTTCGTCCGGTTCTTCCTGAAGAAGGGCGAAGCGATAAACTGCGTGGAGATCCGCTACAAGCGGACGGACGATCCCGGCGAGTGGTCCAGCCGGCGCTACCGCATTCAGCCTTGTCCCGGAGAGGCGGCCGACGAGCCCTTTCTGCGTTTGCTGTTGGGACAACTTCGCGACTGGGAGCAGGCCGAGGACAGAACGCCGTTTGTCGGGAAGGTTTCCCGTTTTTCACGGGACGGCGAGACGGAGGAGTCCGACACCGGGTTTCCCAGCGACTTCTACCCATACGTCTTTTACCAACTGCTCAACGGGGCGGCCCTGGCCTTGTTCCTCCTGCTTCTGGGGATCTGGCTGCGGCATATCCGGCGCGACCGGGTGGTGATTCTCCCGGCGGCCGGCCTGGCGGCGGTGGCCCTGGCGGCGCTGATCTGCGCCGGGGACCCCTCCCGGCTTCCCGCCGGGTGGGTCACCGTCCTGCACGAGGGCTACGGTTACCAGAACCTGATGCAACTGGCCGGCCTGGGAGTGCATTCCGGGGACAACTTCCTGGTCTGGCAGGAGCTGTGGGCCGGGGGCGGCGCGACCGCCTTCGGCGGCGAGATCCTGCGCAGCACGGTGTTCGTCAACCTGTGCCTGGCGGTTTTCAATCTCTTCGCCTTCTTCGCCGCCGCCTGCCTGGCCACCCGCCGCATCCTGGTGGGAGTGCTGCTGGCGATCCTGATGGCCGGCAACATCAATTTCATCAACTCGGCGGTCTCGGAGACCCCCGCGCAGCTGGTGCTGGTCTACTTCTTCTTGTTCGCGCTGGCCGCGGCGGTTCTGAACGCCCGGGAAAAGCTCGGCCGGGCCGCGACGGTGATGGCCGGTTTGCAGCTGCTGCTGGCGGGTTTTCTGATCTGCGAAACCCGGCAGGAGATGATCGCCCTGGTGGTGCCCGCGGTGCTGGTGGGTTTCGCCCGGTTTTTCTCCCTGGATGCGCGCATTGCGGATTTTTTCAGGTTCTGGTGGGGGCGGACGGTGCGCCACTGGCGCTGGGTACTCCCGGTCACGCTGGCCGTCGCGGCGGGCTCCACGTTCTGGTGGGTGAACTACCACTACGCAGGCGATCCCCGGGTGGGTTGGGCCATCGACGGGCTGTTCCCCTTCAACCCGTCGTTCCTGACCCCGCCTTGGTTTTTGCAGGCTTATCTGCCTCTGGGTCTGGTGTTGCTGTTCATCCTGGGGATGGTGCACTCATTCCGGCGGCCGTTGAAGTTCTTCCTGCTGCCGCTGACGCTGCTGATCCTGTGGCGGACCATCTACTCGGCCACCCACGGCTGGGGCGGGCCCTTCTACGAACGCTTCCGTTTCCTGACGCTGCTCACCCCGCTGTGCATCTTCCTGGCGGCGTTTGGTGTGCGGGAATTGAAATACTGGCAGGAGCGCATAGCCTGGCTGAAAAAGCACACCCGGATTCTCCTGGTGGCGTTCGGCCTGACCTTCCTGGTCTGGTGGCCGCTGGGCTGGGGCGTCCACTTCGACCGCGGCCACCAGCTGCCCCAACTCCCGCAGAAACGGGTGCTCTTGAGCCGCAACCAGCAGACCGAGGTGCGCTTTTTGCTGGACCTGATCGACCGCTACCCGAAATGCGTGTTCATGACCCGCAACATCAAGTACGAAGACAGCAGCCGGCCGACCTACTACTGGGGCTGGTTCGGCAAGGAAACCCGCATGGACCTCTTCGAGGAAAAACCCGAAGAAACCCCTGAAGCCGCGGCGGCCGAGCACGTCCCGGACGCCGCCTGCGTCCTCTTCTACTACGGCCTGGACTGCAACAAGCAGAGCGGAGACCGCTGCCGGGCCCAGACAGAGAACCTCCCGGTGGTGGAGGAACACCTGCTTGAAAGCCTCCAGTATACCGATTTCCACGGAAACGATTCCTACCCCGAAAAGATCCGCCTGGCGGTCATGCGGGTACGCTAGGACTTCTTGCGGTGTCTTCTTGAGTACATCGACTCGATGACGTCCGAGTAGGTCTTTTCGATGTTCTTGCGCTTGACCTTCATGGTGGGGGTGACGTCGCCGTCTTCTTCTTCCAGGCGCTTGTCCAGTATGGCGAAGTTCTTCAGCTGCTCCACCTTGGCCAGGGTCTTGTTGACCTTGCGCACCTCTTCCTTTATCAGCTTGTGGACTTCCTCGTTGGTGGCCAGGTCGGAGTAGGTGGTGAAGGGGATGCGGTTCTCCTGGGCCCAGTTGGAGACGTTCTCCTCGTCGATTACGATGATGGCGATCAAGAACGGCCGCCGGTCGCCGATGACCACCGCGTCGTTGATGTAGGGGGAGAACTTCAACTGGTTCTCGATGTTCTGCGGGGCGATGTTCTTGCCCCCGGCGGTGATGATCAGGTCCTTCTTGCGGTCGGTGATGCGCAGGTACCCCCGTTCGTCCAGCTCGCCCACGTCGCCTGAGTGCAGGTAGCCGTCCACCAGTGTGTTGCTGCTGGCCTCGGGGTTGCGGTAGTAGCCCAGAAACACGTTGCGGCCCCGCACCAGGATCTCGCCGTCGGGTGCGATCTTTACCTCCACCCCGGGCAGCGGCTTGCCCACCGTTTTAAACTTGATGTCGGCCCCGTGGTGAATGGTGGTGGGCCCCGAGCCCTCGGTCTGCCCGTAGACCTCGCGCAGGTTGAGCCCCAGGGCGTGGAAGTAGGTAAGCAACTTGGGTGAGATCGGCGCCGCCCCGGAGATGGCCAGCCGGGTGCGCTCCAGGCCCAGCCGTTTCTTCAGCGGATAGAAGACCGAGAAATGCGCGAGCCGGTACAACGCTGCCAGAGCCGGCCCGGGCTTCTTGCCCTCGGTTTTTAACTTCGCCACCTTCTCGCCCACCCGGATTGCGGCCTTATAGGCGATCTTCTTCGAAAGAGCCGACTTGTCCATGGTGAGCAGGACCCGCGAGTAGAACTTCTCCCAGATCCGCGGTACCGCGAAGAAAACCGTCGGCGAGACCTCGCGCAGGTTCTGGGGAACGGTGTCGAGGTTCTCGGCGAAATTGACCGTGTAGCCGTGCACCAGCTGGTTGACCACGGTTATCAGCCGCTCGGCCACGTGGCACAGCGGCAGAAACGACAGCACCTGGTCGGATTCCTCGATGCGGTTGGCCTGGCTCAGCGAACCCGAGGTCCAGATAAGGTTGTCGTGAGAAAGCATGGCCCCCTTGGGCGGCCCGGTGGTCCCCGAGGTATAGACCAACAGCGCGCACTCCTCCGGCTTGCCCGCGGCCAGTCGGGAATCGAACTCCCCGCTGATCTCGCCGGCGGCCTCGCGGCCCATCTGGAGGAATTCGTCAAACTTCATCACCATGGGGTCGTCGAACCCCCGCAGACCCTTCCAGTCGAATACGACTATCCGCTCGAGCTTTTCCAGCTTGTCGCGGGTCTTGAGAACCTTGTCGAGCTGCTCTTCGTCCTCGCAGAAGATCACCCGCGACTGCGAGTGGTCCAGAATGTAAGCCACTTGCTCCGGCGCCGAGGTGACGTAGATCGCCGCGGTGATCGCCCCGATGGCCTGGATCCCCAGGTCGACATACAGCCACTTGGGCCGGTTCTCCGAGATCAGCGCCACGCACTCCTCGCGGGCAATCCCCAGCTTCAACAGCCCGCACCCCACCCACCGGGCCCTTTCGGCATATTCCTTCCAGGAGATCTCGTCCCAGATGCCGAAACTCTTTCTCCGCAACGCCACCCGGTCGTCGAATCTCCGGGCCTGCTGCATCAAGAGCTTAGGAAGCGTGTCCGCCTGAGCTGCTTCCATGTCTAGAATGTATAGGACATGCCCAGGCCGACGGACCAGTCGTCGACCGGGACGTATTTGCCGTAGTCGGGGTTGTCGGAGCCGTCATCCTGGGTGGGGTTGTTGTCCAGTTGCCAGATGCGCCAGTACTGGCCTACCACGTAGAGGAACGAGGTTATCTGGTAGCGGGCCTCGATCAAAAACAGGGACTTGTCGTCGAAGGTGAAGGCTTCGCCGGCACCCTCGAAGTTGTGCTTGTAGTAGTAGGCCCCGAATTGGAATACCTCCAGGGCGGGGACATCCAGGTAGATGCGCAGGTTGGAGTTGTACTTGCCGTCGTAGTCGTCGTAGCTGGCGCCGATGGTGAACAGTCCCAGGAAGTTGAAGACCAGCTCGGCATAGTAGCCGTTGAGGCCCTTGTCGGGCAGCAGTTCGAGGACCTTGCGCTTGGTGTCGAGGAGCTCGACGCGGTTTTCGTTGTCCCAGAACGGGTAGGCGAACTTCTGGATCTCGTAGTAGCTGTTGAAGTAGGCGGGGATGTAGTCGCCGGTGAAGTAGCGGTACTCCAGGCGGGCCTGGAGGTCCATGGAGATGCCGCCGACGTGAAAGACGCTCAGGATGCCGGCGTGGTAGCCCACCCCGCCGGAGGCGGGGATGCCGTTGAGATCCATGTAGGGAGTCAAAGACAGGATCGAGGTGTCCAGCACCTTGAACTCGATATCGCCGCCCATGACCGTGGTGGTCACTTCTTCTTCCACCGGGGGCGTGTCGTATTCCTTGTCGGTATCGACGACCCCCAGGGTGTAGGGCGAGGTGACATCCGCGGCCACGGAAAAACCCACCGCGAAGTTGTTGAGGTACGAATCCTTGTCGACAAAGGACCAGGGGCGCAGGTAGCCGCGGAAGGCGAACAGGTTGGTGACGAAGCCGTTGTTGAACATGGTCTCCAGGCCGCCGTAGTCGGTGTTCAGGTCGGCGGCCAGGCCCATCTTGTAGTGATCCAGGTCGACGTTGTTGTAGTAGCGGTTGACGATGGTCCCGTGGCCGATGGTGGCCCCGGGCAGGTCGCCGACCACCACGTAGATGAAGTCGCCCTTGTGGCCGAAGCGGAAGAACCGGATGATCTTGAGGTAGTCGGTCCACTCGTCCCAGTCCTCCTCACGGAAGACGCTGTCGGACGCCTCCTGGGGATCGGCGTCGTACACCCGCAGGCGCAGCGGCACCTGGACGCCGAAACCGATCTTGCCCAGGTCCATGGAGAAGCCCAGGTGGATGGTGGTGTACCAGTCCTCGTCGATCTGCCCGAAGTTGAGATCGCCGCCGATCATCCCCTTGGTCGAGTCCTTGGGGGCGCCCACCGCCCCCTTGATCGAATCGGGATCCTGGGCGAGCGCGGACACACTCATACACAGGGTTGCGGCCGCCGCAACCCAGAACACGATCTTCTTCATTTGGTTTTCTCCTCGAGCTTGGCCGAAACGTCGAGAATCAGGTTGCCCTCCAGGTGGGAGGGACCCAGGAGCAGGGTGCGGCCGCCGTCGGCCACCCGCAGGCGGATCTTCAAGGCGGGCTTTATGGAAAGCTGCAGCGAGATCATCTTCTTGCCCATGGAGGTGCGCAGCCCCCGGAAGGTCACCGCGATGGAGCGCTTGCCGGGGAACTGCAGCTCAACGGTGCTTTTCTCCGCCACCCGGGCCTCCAGCTTGTCCAGCAGGCGGAACTTGGAGAAGGGGAGTTCCTGCAGTTCGCCCTTTATGTCTTCCAACTCCGGTGCCACCGATTTCACCTTGTCCTTGACGGCGTAGATGACCCGGATGTTGATTTCGGCGATGGGGCCGTTCTTTTCCCCGGCCGTGGCGGGTAAAGCCACAGCCAGGACAACGGCTGCGATCAGGATGCATTGCCAGGTACGAATCATATGTCGTCCCCTTGGTCTTGGCCTTCGGCCCGGTCGAAGTCGTATAGCCAGATAACGGTCGTGTTGTTCTTGGAGACCGTGAAGATCATTGAGCGCTGCCCGGCGTAATCCATCGAGTCGATGATCACCTGGTTGTCCGCCTCGGCCACCTTTGTCTCGGGTTCGACACCGGCTCCGGGGCCGGCGTCGCGCGAGAGCAGCGGCACCAGGATGGCCACCAGCAGCACCGCGGTGGCCAGCGAGGTGATCCACACCGCCCGGTAGTAGTAGGCCACTTCCCGGATCCAGGCCCCGGCCCGTTCGGCGAAGGAGGGTGGGCGTTCCTCGCGAATGCGTTTGAACACCCGGTCCTCGAAGCCGGCGAAGTCGACCTTTTCGGCCTCGGCTTCAATTTCTTCGCGCAGCAGGCCCCCCTGCAGCTTGAGCGCCTCCAGGGCCATCTGGCAGGAGTCGCATTCGTTCAGGTGCTGCTCGACCTGTTCCTTCCGAGACTGCGAAAGTTCGTCGTCCAGGTAGGGCTCGATGAGATGCTCTATTTTCTTGCAGCTTTTACTCATTTTTCTGCCATCCGCTTCTCTTTGCCGCCGCTCTTCATGTAACCGCGCAGCACGCGCTGCAGGTTCCTGCGGGCGTGGTGCAGCCGGGACATGACCGTCCCCTTGTGTATCTTCAGCGCGCGGGCGATTTCGTCGTAGCTCAGCCCCTCCACCTCCCTAAGCAAGAGCACCGCCCGGTGTTTCTCGCTCAGTGACTCGAACGCTTTCGCGATCTGGTCGCGCAACTCCTTGCGACCCAGCGCCTTGAGCGGATCGGAGTCTTGTAACGTGGGCACTGCAATGGCCTCGGCGCCGTCCGGCTCCCGGCGCAGCAGGGTGTCGTCGAAGTCCACCAGGTCGTGGCGTCCCTGCTTGCGCAGCCAGTCGATCGACAGGTTCACCGAGATGCGGTACAGCCAGGTGTAGAACGAGGAAGACCCCTGGAAGCTGCCCAGGTAGCGGTAGACCTTGATGAACACCTCCTGGGAGATGTCATAGGCCGCCTCGGGATTGTGAACCATCCCGTAGGCGATGGAGTAGACTTTTCGACGATACCGTTCCATCAGCGTCCTGAAGGCCTTCTCGTCGCCGCGCTTGGCGCGCCGGACCAGCTGTCGCTCATCCTTGGCCAAGTACGGAGACTCCTGTCCTATGGGTTCGGACGCAGGAAAAGAGCTTGATATTCACGGCCATAACCACCAATCTGCCATGATTTTCAGGTATCTTAGCCAACCCGAGGCCCGGGAGGCAAGGAAAACGTCTTTTAGAATAGTTGGCTTGACAGGCCATTGGCGCCAACTTAGCCTGAATACAGGAATGAACTCTTCCTCCGCACAAGTATTGGATTTTCTCAAGCGCTGCCGGCGCCGGATCCTGGGCCTGGAGGCCGCCGCCGGCCTGTTCTGGGCGGTAAGCTCGGTGCTTTCGGCCGTTTTGGTGGTCCTGCTGGTGGTGGTTTCGGTCGGGGAGCCGGCCTGGTTGCGCCAGGCGGTTTTGGGGCTTCTGGCGGCCGGCCTTCTGCTTGCAGCCTGGCTCTTCGCCCTGAGGCCCTATTTGCGCCTGAGGCCGGGCGCGCCGGTGGCCCGGGAGGTGGAGCACCGCCTGCCCGGCCGGCCCCTGCAAATGGAGCTGGTTTCGGCGGTCCAGCTGGAAAAGGCCCTGCCCCGGCTCCAGCAGAGGCCGGTGGTCAGCCCCGAACTGGTGGAGGCCCATCTGGATGCGGTGGCCGGCCGGGTCAGGGAGATCCGGCCTGAAAGAGTCGCTCCTCTCAAGCGGATGTTCAAGCCCCTGGGGCTGACGCTGCTTTTGGCTCTGGTGGTTCTGATCCTGGGCCTGATCTTCCCGGCGGATTTGGCCCGGGCGGTTGACTTCGTGCTCCACGCCCCCGACGCGCCGGTGTCCGCTTCGGCTTCCGCGGAAGGGTCCTGGGTGGGGGACATCCGCCTGGTATACGAGTATCCCGACTACACCGGCCGGAAGAAACGCACGGTGGAGGGCACCGACGGGACGATTCTCGCACTGCCGGGGACCCGGGTGGCCATAACCTCGCGGGCCGACCGCGACATCAAGAAAGCCTCCCTGCAGTTGGGCGACCGGGCGCTGGAGCTGCAGGTGTCCCCGGGCCGCCGGCTGGAAGGCGAGATTGTGGTGATGCAGGCGGGCAGTTACCGTTTCGAGTTGCAGGACCGGTCCGGCCGCAAATGGAACGAGCCCCGGGCGCACGCCATCAATCTGGAAGCCGACAAGAGCCCGGTGGTCCGCCTGACCGAACCCCAGAGTGACCTGGTGGTTCGCGAGCAGGACGGGGTGGATCTGCTCTACGACGCCCGGGACGATTTCGGCCTCCAGGAGATCTGCCTGGTGTACCGGGTGTCGTCGCGGACCGAGGGCGAGCAGCGCCGGGTGCTGGCGCGGTTTCCCCAGGGGAAGCGCCGGGTAGGGCGCCGGGATTTCCGCTGGGACCTGGCCGGGTTGCGGCTTGAGCCCGGAGACTCCGTCCAGTACTACATCGAGGGTAAGGACACCGACACCGTGCTGGGGCCCAAGGCGGGGCGCTCGGTCACCCGCAGCCTGAAAGTGTTCTCGGCCCGCGAACACCACGAAAAGCTCAACCAGCGCGCCCAGCAGATCTGGGAGAAGCTGCTGGCCCTTCTGGGCGACGCCCTGGCGCTGGATCCCTCGGTGAAGCAAGAGCAGCCACCCGAAGGGGAGCTGAAGAGCTACCGGGGCATGCACGAGAAAACCAAGTTTTTCCAGGACGAACTCGGCCGGCTGGTCGCCGACATGTACAAGGATCGGCTGACCTGGCGCCCGCTCCTGGCCGCTTTGGTCAACATCGGCGGCACCACCCGGCAGCTGCACAGCGAGCTGGCCTACTATCTGGGCCAAAAAAAGCACAAGCGCGGCACGGAGTTCGCTTCCAGAATGCTCGACAGTCACCGCAACCGGAGAGTACGGCGCATGGAGCGCGACGTTCTCTATCTCGAGGACCTGCTGGACCTGATGCGCCTGGAGGACCTGGAGCGCATCGCCCGGGAGCTGGATGAGGCCCGAAAGCGCCTGGCCGAGCTTATGCAGCAGTACGCTCAGGCCCCCGACGACGAGACCCGTCGCAAGATCGAGGCCGAGATCGCCAGGCTGAAGGACAAGATCCAGAAGCTGCTGGCTCGCCAGGCCGAGGTGTTGAAATCCGTCCGCGACGAGTACCTCAATCCCGAAGCCCTGCAAAAGCTCATGTCCCAGCGCAACATGATGGGCACCCTGGACAAAATCCAGAAGCTGATGATGGAGGGCAAGATGGAGGAGGCCATGGCCGAGCTGGCCCGGCTGCAGGAGCAGCTCAAGGCGCTGCAGTCGGCCATCGACCGCTCGCGGGCCGAGTACGGGCTGGGCAAATACGCCGAGCTGGCCCAGGCCATGGCCCGCATGCAGGGCGAGCTGAACATGATCGCCGAGACCCAGCGCAAGCTGATGGATTCCACCCGGCAGATCCGCCAGCGCCTGATCGAAAAGCTCAAGAAGACCGGCGAGGCCAAGTTGAAGGCCTTGTTTGGGAAGCTGCGCCAGCGGCTGAAGAAGGTCGTCAAACAGGTCGAGGGCATCGACCGGGCGGACATGGACACCTACATGGGCCGGGACATCGACGGGATATTGCGCAACGCCAAGATGCTGGACATGCTGCTCAAGTCCCTGGACGTGGCCGGCTCCCTGGACACCGCCCGGAAGCTGGCCCGCCTTACCGAACGGCTGGAGCGCTCGCTGATGGGCTTCGCCCGCTACGAGGGCCGCTTCGATCCCTCGAAGCGCAAGAAGCTCGAAGGATTCCACAGCAGATCCAAAGAAGCCGACGCGGAAGCCCGGGCGATACTCGAGGAGCTCAAGAAGATCATGCCCGGGGCCTCCAAGCTGCTTTCCAAGAGCGACATGCAGAAGCTGGACAAGCTGGCCGGGCGGCAGCGGGCGCTGAAAGAAAAACTGCGCCAGTTGGGCCTGCAAATGCGCAGCATCAACGACCAGGCGCCGGTCTTCGGGCAGGGCGCCATGAACCGCGTTCAGCAGGGCGGATCGCACATGCAGCGCGCCGCCGGGGACCTGTCGGTAAAGCGACCCCGGGGCGCTTATCCCCACCAGCAGTCCGCGCTCTCCGAGCTGGAGGCCCTGCAGAAGGCCATGCAGCAAAGCTGCAAGCAAGGCGGCGGGTGAAGCGGTATGCCGCTGCCCATGGGCATGGGCACAGGCGCCGGCGGAATGGACATGGGCGGTCCGGGGAACGCCAACACCTGGAGGAAGGTGGAGATCCCCGGCCCGGACGACTACGAGCCCCCCGAGGCGTTCCGCAAGGCGCTTCTGGAAGGCATGAAGGATCCGGTTCCGGAGATCTACCGCCAGCAGGTGCGGCGCTACTACGAGGAGCTGGTCAAGTGAAGGTTTTTTTACTGGCGGTCTTGCTGCTGGCTGGACAGAAGATATCGGTCTCCGACGCCGTCCTGGGCGTCGAGCGCATCGAGCAGTTGCTGCAGGACTGGCTGTGGGTAGAGGCCAAACAACTGGCCGAGCGGTTGCTCTCCGCTCATCCGGACCTTCCCGCGGTTCAGTTCGCCGCCGCCTGGGTGAAGTTCCACTTCGCCGATCACCAGGCGGCCCTGGAGTTGGCCGAGCGGTCCGCTAAAGTCTTCGGCCGGCGCGCCGAGGCGGACCCGCGCCTGGGCCTCATCCGGGCCACAGCGGCCATCGCCAAGGACTACGTGCGGTCGCCGGGCCCCGACGGGCGGGTGGTGGTGTTCCACCGCAGCGGATCGGACGAGATCCTGGTGCCCTACATCCAGGAGACCGTCGAACGCACCGTCGACGTGGTGGGCGGGGACCTGGGCTACAAGCCCGGCCACCCCATCCTGGTCGAGCTGGTGCCGGATCGCGCCTCATTGGCCGACGTGACCGGCCTGACCCTGGAAGAGATCGAAACCAGCGGAGTCATCGCGGTGTGCAAGTACGGCCGGTTGCTGATCACCTCGCCGCGGGCCACCCTGACGGGGTTCGGCTGGCTGGACACCGCCAGCCACGAGCTGGTGCACATGATCATCTCGGAGAAGACCCGCAACCAGGTGCCCATCTGGATCCACGAGGCGCTGGCCAAGTACGAGGACAGCCGCTGGCGGGCGGGGGAGCCCCTCTACCGGCCGGGGCTGTCCCCCGACCGGGAGAGCCAGCTGGCCAAGGCGCTGCGCGGCGGGAACCTGATCACCTTCGAGCAGATGCACCCCTCCATGGCGCTCTTGCCCAGCCGGGAAGCCACCGCCCTGGCGTTCGCCGAGGTGTTCACCGTGACCCAGTTCCTCCTGGAGCGGAAGGGCTACGCGGGTATCCGCAGTCTGCTCGAACACATGCGCGACGGCGACTCGGACATGCGCGCCATCGAGAAGGTCTATGCCCTCGACCGGGAAACCTTCGAAGGCGCCTGGCTGGCCTGGCTTAACAAGCAGCGCTACCGCATCCTGACCGGCGACGAGATGCTCGATCAGCCCAGCGGCCGGCGCCAGCGGGCCGCTTCTCCGGAGCGCTCGCTGCACCAGCAGAAGGATCCCGACCTGCGCGACTTCTTCCACCTGGGCCAGCTGCTGCGCGCCCGGGGCCGCACCCGGGCGTCGGCGGTGGAGTACAAAAAGGCGGTCGATCGCGCCGGTCCCGGCCACGTGGCCTTGTGGCTCCTTTCCGACAAGCTGGGAATTGCACTGGCGGCGCTGGGATTTGAAAAGCAGGCCAAAGAAGCCTTCATTGCCTCGCTGGAAATCAATCCCAACGACCAGGAAGCCCATCTGCGCCTGGGCGGCCTGCTGCTGGACGAGAAGCCCTACGAGGCATGGCTGCACTTCCGCGAGTACCTGCGGCTCAATCCCCTGGACCCCCGGGTGCATCGCCTGGCGCACAAGGCGGCCACCGTCCTGAATAAAAAGGGTGACGAGCGCCAGGACTGGAAGAAGCACCGGCGGCTCCACGACCGGGCGCTGAAGATCCTGGCCCGGACCCCTCAGCCTGAGAAACCCGCTGCCGGCGAGGAGAAGACCACCGGGACTTCGGCGGCGCTGCGCATTCACACCAGCCCCTGGGCGCGGTTGTGGCTGGACTACCGCGACACCGGCCTGACCACGCCGGTCTACCGGCTGGAGGTGACTCCCGGCGCGCACGTCCTGGGCCTGGTGGCCCCCTGCGCGCCGGAGCCGAAGATCCTGCGGGTCTACGCCGAAGAAGGCGAGACCGTGGTAGTGGACGAAGAGTTGTGTTCCGATGTCGGGCAACTGGACGAATGACTGATTGTCTGTCAGGTCGCCATCCCCCGTAAATCCGGGGACGGAGGTTGATTTTCATCTTTTTCCGGCTCTTAGCAGTTTTCGATCTTTTTCGGACGATTCATATTCCGGCTTGGTTGCCGATTTGACAGTAACCAGTCTTTCGCATGTCGATCAATGCAGAAACCAGCCGCTTCTATCTGCGGCGGAGTCGAGTTTCCCCCCGCAAACGCCAAAAGAAGACGCACGTCTACACTTCCCCTCATCGTTCATATAGTTTTACCCGGCCTAGCCGGGATCGGGAGGGTCTGATCCGGATGCTTTCTTCGATTTCTTCTTCATCTCGGCGTACAACTGCTTTCTCATCTCAGTAACCCACAACTCCCCCCCGATGAAGTGACCCCGGCTCATCGCCGGATCCCGCTTCATACCGCGCTCCACCAGGTACTTGTCCAGCATGGAACGGTACTTGTGCCGACGCTGTCGCGCAGTCTTACCCAGCTTTTTATACCACTCCGGTATCGTCAGCATGTCGCTGTAGGAGTTCTTCTCCCCGAAGC
>Ga0272442_10002966_pt1 | contig 24091 bp, 21 predicted proteins | sample SSMForm2O_FD_200262 | JGI IMG/M metagenome (GOLD analysis project Ga0272442, IMG submission 200262) | Marine sediment archaeal communities from Little Sippewissett salt marsh, Falmouth, MA, United States - SSM-Form-2O | ecosystem: Environmental > Aquatic > Marine > Wetlands > Sediment ...
GTGACCGCCAACTACAGCACGGCGGAGGGCGTGAACTACTCGACGTTGCCACCCGGTTTCGAGACCACGAACAAGACGGGGGCCTATAACATCTCCTTTCAATTCACGCACAATCTGCAGGAGAGTGCGGACGGACCGGATGCTGATTGGGGCTTCTATTTCAAGGTGGCCATCGCTGACGGCAACCCCAACTACGTGAAGGCCTCAGTACTCGGTGGCATCGGTGGCCGAGCGCTGTTTCTCGGACGTCCACAGGACAGCTTCGGCGTCGGCGGTTTCTACTACAATCTCAGTGATGCCCTTGAGAACTCCCTCGACCCTGTAGCGGACTTCGGAGACGAGGCGGCCCTGTCTGTATTCTATGCCTGGTCCGCGATGCGATGGTTGCATGTCGGCGGTGACGTGCAGTACGTCTTTCCCGCGCGGCGCGGAGGCGATCCTGGCCTGGTCGTAGCCGTCAGGGCAAACATCTGGTTCTAGGCTCAGCGGGCGCGACGTTGCGAATGGATGGGGCTGACTGCTCAGTATCTCCGTCGGTGAACGCAAATATCTTCGTGGAGGGGACGTTGACAGCATTGAACCGGACTACAGCGTGGATGGGCTCGCACTCTCTTCTGTGCCGGACTCTCTTCACGCTTACCCTCGTCGGACTGGTCGGTCCGGCAAACGCGTACGGGCAGGCAGCCGAAAACGAACTGCCCAAAGCGAAGCAGACTTCCCTCGGCCTGTACGTGACCGCGAAAGAGGCGTACGACCTCTGGAAGACCGGGCCCGACCAGGTGAAGGTACTCGATGTTCGTACGCCCGAGGAGTACATATTCGTTGGTCATGCGACCATGGCCGTGAATATCCCGGCCTTTCTGCAGACCCTGGAGTGGGACGAAGAGAAGCACCGTTTCTCGATGGTGCCCAATCCCGACTTCAGGAAGCAGGTCCAGGCCACGTTCGAACCCGACGATACGATTCTCGTGATGTGCCGATCCGGCGGACGCAGCGCGATGGCCGTGAACCAGCTCGCCGCAGCCGGCTTCAAGAATGTGTACAACATCACCGACGGCATGGAGGGCGATAAGGTGGCCGAGCCCGGGAGCCTGTATCACGGCCAGCGCATGAAGAACGGCTGGAAGAACTCGGGCGCGCCGTGGACCTACTCGTTGGATCCGGAACTGATGCGGCTCCCGGGCAGCCGGTAGCCCGATCCGACTGAGGCCTCCTTACCCGATCCATACTGTTGAGGGAGACGATGAGAACAGCGCGTGTGGTGGTTGTGCTCTTGGGCTTGATGCTTGGATCCGCAGGCGTGGCGGCGGCCCAGGAATCGTCGAACGCAGAAGTCGATTCCAAGTGGGAATTCACCGTCGCTCCGTATCTGCTTTTTCCGCACATGGACGGGAGCGTGACCTTGCGCGGGTTCCCCGTCGAGGTGGACGTCGGACCGAGCGAGATCTTCGAGAAACTGGAGTTCGGTGCGATGCTCTACCTGGAGATGGCGAACCGCGACTGGTCGATCTCGCTCGACGGACTGTACATGAACCTCGGTGAAAGCGGCCAGACCCCGGTCACCGGCCGCGACGCCGAAGTGGACATGAAACAGCTGGGCATCACGGCCACAGGCCTGCGGCGTGTTGCGACCTGGGCGGAGGTCGGGATCGGCGGCAGGCTGAATTCGCTCGAGGGAGGATTGTACGTTGCGCCGGGCGACGTCGCGCTTCCCGAGATCGACGTCTCGCAGACGAAGACGTGGTTCGATCCGCTGATCGCCGCGCGATTCACGGCCCCACTCCAGAGCAAGTGGCACCTGAGTCTTCGCGGCGACTTCGGGGGTTTCGGGATCGGGTCCGACTATGCGTGGCAGGTCTTTCCGTTCGTCGGCTATCGTTTCAGCGACCTGTTCGAGCTGGGCGCCGGCTATCGCGCGCTCGGAATGAAGTACGAGACGGGCAGCGGAAGCGACCTGTTCGTGTACGACATGGTGATCTTCGGACCGCAGATCGGCCTGGCGTTTCACTTCTGATTGGAGCGACCCTTTAGAAGTCCTGCCGCGCCCGCTCCTGGCCCAGGGGCGTGGCGCAGCCGGGTTCAGGTGTCCTTCGATCCCAGGATCCGGTTGTACAGCCAGGCGAATACGGCACCGCAGATCGCCCCGTCCACCACTGCGTACAGGCTGCCCATGATCACCGAGCCGAAGCCGCCCGGAGCGTAACCCGGGTACAGGCCGTCCATCAGCTCGAGGAAGCCGGTGCCGTACGTCGGCCACACCTGCTGGGCGCCGGCGATGGCGAAGAAGATGAAGGCCCACATGATTCCGATCGTGAGGGCCGTGGTTCGAACGCAAAGTCGCATCGGAGCCTCCCGCATGTGAGGAAGGTCCCGCGCCGCCCGCGGGACTGGTGAAATGTACGGTCTGTCAGGCCGGGAGCGCAGCCAGCGCCGCCTCGAAGTCGGCCACCAGGTCCTCCGTTCCCTCGATGCCGACCGAAACCCGGATCAGGCCGTCCGACACGCCGACCTCGGCTCGTTCCTCGGGAGTCAGGCCGGCATGCGAGGTAACCGCCGGGAGCGTGATCAAGGTCTCGACGCCGCCCAGGCTGGGCGCGACGATCGGAATGGTGACCGCCTCGGCAAACCGCTTCGCGGCTTCCGCCCCTCCCACAAGCTCGAAACTCATCATGCCGCCGAATCCGTCGAACAGGCGGGCAGCCCGTTCGTGTCCTGAGTTGGAGGGCAGGCCGGGGTAGTTGACGCGCGAGACCGCCGGGTTGGCTTCGAGCACCCGGGCCAGCGCCAGGGCGCTCTTGTTCTGCTGCCGCACCCGCACGGCGAGGGTCTTGAGTCCCCGATGCAGAAGAAAACAGGCATGGGCGTCGAGCGAGCCGCCCAGGTAGTTCATCATCTTCTTGACCCGGGCGACGACGTCGGCCTGCCCGATCACGGCCCCGCACACGATGTCGGAGTGTCCGTTCAGGTACTTGGTACCGCTGTGAAGAGAGAGGTCGAACCCGATCTCCGTGGGCCGGAAGTTGACCGGGCTGGCGAACGTGTTGTCGATCACCGAGATCAACTCGTGTGCCCGGGCGAACGCCACTACCGCTTCCAGGTCGGCCACCTGCACCAGAGGGTTGGTGATCGACTCGACGTAGATCATCCGGGTCTCGGGTCGCAGCGCGTCCGCCCATGTGTCGGGTCGGTCCCCGGCCACGAAGTCGCAGGTCAGGTCATGGCGGGCGAACTCCCTCCGCGCGTAATCGTACGTACCTCCGTACAGGCAGTCCTGAAAGATCACGTGATCCCCGGCCGAGAGCAGGGAGTGGAAGATCGTGGTGATCGCGGCCATGCCGCTGGATGTGACCACCGCCGCCTCGGCGTTCTCGAGCGCGGCCAGCTTGGCCGCCAGGACCGTGTGGTTCGGCGAGTTGCTGAGCCGCATGTACTTGATGTCGTGATACTCCTCGCCCTGCACGGACTCGAAGTTGGCGGACTGGAATATGGGCAACGCCACCGCGCCCTCGATGCCGGGGCGGATCTCACCGGCGTGGATGAGCTGGGTGTCGATGGAACCGCTTCGCTTCGTCATGGATCTGTCTCCGGTGGGGATCGATTCTAGTGTCCGGCAGGTTAATCGGTCTCGGTAGTCGAAGGCCAGTGGTGCCGGGGAGTACCATGACTTCGTAACATGAGCAGGTCATGTACGAACGCATAGCCCAGGTCCTTACGTCCGATCCGCGAATCGCGGGGCAGGGCAGCCGCATCGGTCGATCCCGCCAGGGGCGGGCGATCGAGGCCTTCTGGCTCGGCTTCGGTCCGTTCAGGGTGAGCCTGGTCGCAGGTAGTCACGCCGATGAGCCCGTGGGGCCGAACTTCCTCCGCCATCTCGTCTCATATCTGGGCTCACTTCCTGCGAACGACCCTCTGGTGGCAGGGTACGAGTGGTGGATCATCCCGCACGTGAATCCGGACGGCGAGGAGCGAAATCGGCCGTGGGCCGATCACAGGGCGACCGCCTTCGATGTGGGGACGTACCTGGAGAACGTCGTTCGCGAGCTACCCGGCGACGATATCGAGTTCGGCTATCCGAGGGACGAAGCCGACGTCGGCGCACGCCCCGAGAACCGGGCCGCCTGGGAATGGTGGCGAGGTGCTGCCGCGCCGTTCGATCTGCACGTGTCGCTGCACGGGATGGGATTCGCGGCTGGTCCCTGGCACCTTGTGGAGGTAGCATGGCGCGACCGGTGCGGAATCCTGATCGAGCGGTGCAGTGCCGCCGCGCACGGCCTCGGCTATGTTCTGCATGACGTCGAACGGCACGGAGAGAAGGGGTTCGAGCGGATCGAGCGAGGGTTCTGCACTCGCCCGGACTCCAGACGCATGCGAGAGCATTTCGAGGCGCTGGGAGACCGGGAGACTGCCGGGCTGTTCCGCCCCAGTTCGATGGAGGCCATACGGTCCCTGGGGGGAGACCCCCTGACGCTGGTCTCGGAAATGCCGCTGTTCCTGACCCCGGGTGTAGGAGATGAACTGGGGCCGCCGGATCCCGCCGCGGAGGCATGGCGGGCGCGAATCACGGACTGGCGGAGCCGGCTCGGCGCCGGCACCGCGCCGATTGCCGTCTCGAGCGAGGCCGAGGAGATGGGGATGACGGCGATGCCGATCGGGGACCAGATGACGTTGCAGTGGAGACTGGTCACTGCGGGCATAGAACAGGTGGAGGCTGAGCGGGGATGCTGAAGCGCGCGTGCATGATCGTAGTGCTGGTGCTGGGGACGGCTGACCTGGTCTCGGGCCAGGCGGTCCGCGGGCGCCTTGTCGACGCGTCTTCGGCCGAACCCGTGGCGGGAGCGCTGGTCGTACTCCTCGATGCCGACGGAACCGAAGTGACCAGCACGGTCACCAGCGCCCGTGGCACCTACGTTCTTCGCGCTCCCGGGGCGGGCGTATTCAGGCTTCGGGCCGAACGGATAGGGTTTCAGAGTTCACTGTCCAGCGACATCACTCTGCTCGCGAACGAGACCGTGACCGAGGAGCTCACCGCCTCTTCGAGCGCCATCGTGTTGCCGGTGCTGTCGGTCGAGAGCGAGACCGAGTGCCGGGTGCGCCCGGAAGAAGGCGAGGCCACCTACGTGCTGTGGGAGGAGGCCCGAAAGGCGCTCGAGGTCACGGAGAGGACGGCGGCGGACTACCGCTTCGACGCCATCACCTACCAGCGGCACGTCAACCTGTGGGGCGAAGCCCTCGAGCAGGGAGACGTGCAGTTCGTATCCTACGCCGGCCGTCATCCGTGGCGCAGTGTGCCGATCGAGGAACTTGAGGAACACGGGTACGCCCGGGAAGCGGAAGAAGGCACCTATTTCTACGGGCCGGACGCCGAGGTCCTCCTCTCGGACCAGTTCCTGGACTCGCATTGTTTCCGCTACCGGACCGGCGACGACGACGTGGTCGTCGGCCTGGCGTTCGAACCGGTGCGGGCGGTCGATGGCCGGGTGGACGTGGACGGGGTCCTGTGGCTGGACCGTGAGACGTCGCAGCTCCGCACCCTCGAGTTTCGGTACACCGGCATTCCACGACCGGCGCATCTCGGCACCGGTCCCGGACCCTACGGACAGATGGAGTTCGATCGGCTGCCCGACGGCGGCTGGATCGTGCGGGACTGGTGGATCCGGACACCGACCGGATCTCGAGATCGAGGCGTGCAGACGTTCGTGACCTACGCGCAGCAAGGTGGGCGGGTCAACCAGACCGAGAGGCTGGGGGCCACGCGCAATGCCATGCGGCCCGTTCCATCCGTCTATGGTCCGCCGCCCTCCGCTGACAGCACCGGCACGCCATGATCGGAGCCATCATCGCCGGCCTGTCCGCGGGCGCGATCCACGTCCTCGCCGGGCCGGACCACCTGGCGGCCGTCGCGCCCCTCGCGGCCGACCGGAAAGAGCGTCCCTGGACCGCGGGCCTCCTTTGGGGTCTCGGTCATGCCGGTGGCGTGGTCCTCGTGGGACTCGCGGCGCTTCTCCTGCGAGAAGTGCTCCCGGTCGATCGGCTCTCGGACTGGAGCGAGCGGCTGGTCGGCCTGGTGCTCATCGCGATCGGCGTATGGGGCATCCGGCAGGCGACCCGGCAGCGGGTCCACGTTCACGAGCACCAGCACGACGGACACCGCCATGCGCACGTGCACGTGCATCACCGCGCCGCCAACCACGAAGCGCCCCATGCGCACGGCGAGGCCGCCGCGCATCTTCACGTGCAGACGCGGGCCGCCTTCGGCGTGGGAATCCTGCATGGGCTGGCCGGAAGCGCCCACTTTCTTGGGATCCTCCCGGCGCTGGCGTTTGCGGACAACTCGAGTGCGGTGGCGTACGTGGCGGCCTTCGGCGTGGGGACGGTCGCCGCGATGACCGTGTTCGCCGCCTTGATTGGCTGGGTGGCGAAGCGGTTCTCGCGCAGCGGCGCCCGTTTGTACCGCGGCCTCCTGTTCACGTTTGGCGTCGCCGCGATCGTCGTGGGCCTCTTCTGGCTCGTGGGCTGACCGGGGTTACCGGAGCTACCGGAGTAATCGGAATGAGCGATCAGAGACTCTTCGACGATGAGACGTCGGGCCAGGTGCTCCGGCGCGCGGCCGAGCTGCAGCACGAGTCGAACGTCCCGGCGCACGGCGGGGACGGCCTCAGCGCCACCGACCTCGAACAGATCGCGACCGAAGCTGGCATCGATACGGCCTTCGTGCGGCGCGCCATCGTCGAGGCGCAGGTCTCGTCTCCCGAGACTCAGCACTCGCCGGTGTTCGGGGAGGTGAAGACCCTCGAGCTGGTGGAGGTGATGGAAGGTGAAGTGGGTCCCGACTCCGTGGACCGAATGCTCGAAGAAGTGCAGCGGGCGTTCGCGGATGGAGGGACCGTCACGCGGACGGGCCGATCGGCCACGTGGAGTGCCTCGCGTACCCTGGCCAGCAGCCGGCTGTCGAGCCTGGTGGTGGCCATCACGGCGCGGGACGGACAGACCGAGCTGCGGATCACCGAGAAGCTGGACAACCTGTCCACGGCCCTGTTCGTGGGGCTCGGTTTCGCGGGCAGCGCGGTGGGGGTCGGCATTTCAGGTGCGGTCGGAATGGGCGAGTTCGGCAGTCTGGCGATCTTCGGGGCGATGGCCGTCACGGCGGTGACTGGATTCTACGGGGCGGCCCGCACCCTCTACACGCGGAGCACGCGAAAACGCAGGCGTGAGCTGCAGCGGCTGCTCGGCAAGCTGGTTGAAGTCAGCATCTCGGGATCGGACCTGAAGGCGATCCCGGAGGCGGCCGGACCTGACGACGGCACCGACTCGACGAGCTAGGCGGTCTCCGGCAGCCCTACCAGGTCGCCCAGCTTCCGGTCCCACTCTTCAGGTACCAGAGGCGCCATCCCCGCATCCGGCGTGAACGTCATTTCCCCGAAGTAGATTCTGTCTGGCAGACAATAGAAGTCCACTCGGACCAGGCAGAAGCCCTCAGACAACTCGCGAGCTAGATCGACCATTTCGTCAAGGCGCTCAGGGCGTGGCCGTCCAGTTGGGCTTGCCGGGGCGTCCGCCTTGGAGAAGGGAAGGAGGTTCCAATCGAGGTCGTAGAAGTTTCGTGTGTGGTCGGTGAAACGGTTCATGTCGACCTGAAAGAACATCGTCTCCGTCGGTCCATTCCTAAGGCACCACACTTTGTAGTCATCGGGGACCTCTCCGCCCTCGTCGGTGACCAACTCTTCGATCACGAGGCGGTGCGGGACGTCCCGGTATTGCCACTCCCGCTTGTGGGCGTAGTAGCTGCGGGAAAGCCAGTCCTGCAGCTTACGCTGCGTCTCGCGCCATTCGAGAGCCTGCTTGTCTCGCACGATCAGATTCCAACCGCTGCCGTGCGCTGCCTTGATGATGAAGCGATCGGGAAGCTCGTCGAGGTCGATGTCCTCCGGGTCGTCGTACACGCCCAGGAGAGGGACCAGGTAGTGGTCACCGATCCGGTTTCGAACGAACCTACGCACGGCGACCTTGTCGGAGCACTCGACCCGGCGGGGATCCCGCTGGCGGAGGTTGAGCCAGAGGATCTTCTCGTTCAGGGTCCTTGGTGGGTCGAGGTTGGGGTCGCGCCCCAACTCACTTCTGAACTTCCGACGGATGCGGTTCTCGTCGCTCTCCCACAAGAGCTTCAGGCCCTCCTGGAGCCTTCGTATACACCGAAGCGTCGTAAGCCGCACGCAGACTTCCCGGAACGGTTCAGGTCGTGATCGTGATCTTGATCTTAGTCCGATGGAAGCCGGCGGTACAGGAGACAGCTGCCAACGCTCTACTCCTCGCGCAACACGATCACCGGATCCACGCGGGTGGCCCGCTGTGCGGGAATCCAGGTCGCCAGGAATGACACTCCAACCAGGAACAGGGCGACCGCGCCAAAAGTCACCGGATCGGCGGGGCTCACTCCGTACAGGAGGCTGGCCATGAGTCGGGTCAGCCCGGCTGCGGCCACCAGTCCGAGCGCCACTCCCATCAGGGTCAGGTTCAGCCCCTGCCGGGAGACCATGCGCACCACGTCGCCGGCCTTCGCGCCGAGCGCCATCCGGATGCCGATTTCCCGCAGGCGCTGCACGACGGAGAACGACATTACGCCGAAGATGCCGATCGCCGAGAGAAACAGGGCCACGGCGCTGAACACGGTGAGCAGCCGCCCCATGGCCCGGCTGCCGGACAGCGCCTGGTCCACGTATCCCTCCATCGTCTCGATGTCCGTCAACGGGACGTCGGAGTCCATCAGGCTGAGTTCCCGCCGCACGAGGTCCGTCATTCCGAGCGGGTTTCCGGGCGTCTTCACGAGAACGTACATGGAGGTGGTCCATCCTCCACCACTCTGCTGCATCGGGACGTACATCTGCACCCGCGAGGGGTTCTCGAGCTCGTAGTGCCGTGTGTTCCGAGCCACGCCGATGACCGTGCGCCACACGCGAGGCGGGTCGCCCTCGAAGTCAACCGGGACCCTTTCCGTCTCGTAGGTCACGCGCTTTCCGATCGGGTTCTCTCCGGGCCAGAACTGCTCGGCCAAGCGCTCGTCCACCACGATGACGCGCTCCGCCCCCTCCCGGTCAGCCGCGGTGAATCCCCGGCCACGAAGAATCGGGATACCGAGGGTCACGAAATGGTCCGGAGTGATGATGTGATACAGAACCGACCGTCCGTCCTCGTGATCGAACTCCACGCCCTCCGGGAAGATCTGGTCCTCCCAACTGTCCCCCTCCAACGGGACGATCTGCGACAGGGACGCGGATGTGGCTCCGGGAAGGGCTTCGACCCGGTCGATGAGTTCCTGGTAGAAGGACCACGCCGCTGCCTGATTCTCGTAGCGGATTCGCGGGAGCTGTACCCGGGCGGTGAACACGTTTTCGGGCTCGAACCCCTTGTCCACCTTCTGCAGTTGTCCGAGGCTCTGAATCATCAGTCCCGCCCCGATGAGGAGGACCAGTGACAGGGCCACCTCACCGACCACCAGTCCCGATCGCAGCCGCTGGCGTCCCTTACCGACCGACCCACGACTGCCTTCCTTGAGCTCGGCGTTCAGGTCCGGGCGGGCGGCCCGAATGGCCGGCGCGATTCCGAACAGGAGCCCGGCAAGTCCGGCCGCCGCGAAGGTGAACAGGAGGACGTTCAGATCCATCCCGATGTTCCCCAGCATGACGGTGGGGATGTCCGCCGGGAGCATCGGTACCAGGAGGCGAATGCCGATCCATGCCAGGGCGAGCCCCAGAATGCCGCCGGTGAGTCCCAGGACCACGGATTCGGTCATGAACTGGCGGATCATTCGGCCCTGTCCGGCTCCGAGTGCCGTTCGCAGGGCCGTCTCCCGACGACGGCTCTCACCGCGTGCCAGCAGCAGGCTCGCCACGTTGGCGCAAGCGATCAGGAGGACGAATCCGACGGCTGCCATCAGGATCCAAACCTGGCGCCGGATGTCTCCCACATAGGCGTCGGTCAGAGATTCCAGTCGCGCCACCGCCTGCTGCTCGCCCTCCGCCTCCGTGATCCCGGCGGCGATCCGATCCAGGTCGGCCTGGGCCGAGCCGATCGACGTTCCGTCGGCCAGCCGGCCGATTGCCCAGCTGCCCTGGGAGCAGCCCCTGCTCTCCCAGCACATGCGCTCGGAGTAGAAGCCCATCGGCACGAACATGTCCGTGTCCGCAGACGGGAAGACGAACTCCGCCGGCATCACGCCGATCACCGTGAACGTCTCACCATCCAGGACCATCGTCCGGCCCAGCGCGTCCGGGCTGCCGCCGAAGTGGCGCTGCCAGAACCCGTGCGTGATCACGGCGATCGGCTCGGCGCCGGCCCACGTCTCGTCGGACTCGATCAGGCGTCCAAGGAGGGGCGCCACACCCAGTGTTTCGAACCAATCGCCGAGGATGATGCGAGTGGACACCATCTGCGGACGGTCGCCGCCCGTCAGGGTGCGGGAACGCGACGCGTTGGCTCCCATGCTCTCGATCGTCGTGCTCTGCTCGCGCCAGTCCTTGAAGTTCGGGATGGACAACGAGATCTCGAACCCGCTGGGGCCGATCACGTTCGGCACGACCAGCCGGTCCTGATCGGCTACCGGAAGAGGCCGAAGCAGAACGCCGTTTACGACGCTGAATATCGACGTGTTGGCGGCGATCCCGAGCGCGATCGTCAGAACTGCGATCGTGGTGAAGCCCGGACGCTTGCGGAGCATCCGGACGGCGAAGCGTAGATCCTGTCCGAGCGAGCCCATGGCACAACCTCCCCCAACGAGTCCCATACGATCCCGTGCCCGACTCTCGCCGACGCGGACGACATACTCCCGTTGGACTTCCTTACCCGTATGGAGGTTGGAACCGGATCGGTGCAGGGGCCACCGGATAAGGGCCGCCTGGCCCGCTCCTGATCGATAGGTTTGACGTATCAACATTTCTAGTTACATTGATATATATGAGCAACGAAACGGCCGTCACAGAATCCCGGATCGAGCGCATCTTCCACGCGCTCTCGGACCCCACGAGGCTGCGGATCCTGGCGACCCTGAGGTCGGGAGAGTGCTGCGTGTGCGATCTCGCAGGCTCGCTGGACATCCGGCAGTCCCTTCTGTCCTTCCACCTGCGGACCCTGCGGGACGCGGGGCTCGTCAGCGATCGGAAGGAGGGAAGGTGGGTGCACTACGCACTCAACGAGGAAGCCCTCGGCGAGGCGAAGGACTACGTGACCGGTCTGGCACGCGACGCGAAACGAGGCGTGGGCTTCCAGTGCTGCCGCCACGCCCGGAACTGAGCGAGAATCCCCCTGACGTGAGGTGAACAATGTCGGACGTAGACGTGAAAGAAGTGGTGCGAGAGAAATACGCCGAGGCGGCGAGACGCGTGGCTACGGAGGGTAAGACCTCCTGCTGCGGACCCGCCGAACCGGAGACCGGGTCCGGCTGCTGCTGCGGCGACAGCTCTTCGTCGGCCACCGATCTGCGCGATCCCGTCACACGGGACCTGTATGCCGAGGCCGAGAAGAACGAACTGCCGGCTGATGCCCTGGCCGCTTCGCTTGGTTGCGGCAACCCGACCGCGCTGGCGGAGCTGAGTCCGGGAGAGGACGTGCTCGACCTCGGATCCGGCGGGGGCATCGATGTCCTGCTGTCGGCCCGGCGGGTCGCGCCCGGCGGCACCGCGTACGGGCTCGACATGACAGACGAAATGCTGCTCCTGGCGCGCCGGAATCAGCGCGAAGCCGGGGTGACCAATGCCCGGTTCCTCAAAGGCGAGATCGAGGCGGTGCCACTGCCCGACGCGACAGTGGACGTGATCATCTCCAACTGCGTGATCAACCTGTCCGTGGACAAGGCCAGCGTGCTGCGCGAGGCCTTCCGAGTGCTCCGTCCGGGTGGCCGCTTCGCGGTGTCGGACATCGTACTGCGCGGCGACCTGCCGGAGGGAATCCAGAAGAGCCTCGAGCTGTGGGCGGGGTGCGTAGCCGGCGCCCTGCAGGAGTCCGAGTACCGGCGCCTCCTGGCCGAGGCGGGATTCGAGAACATCGACATCGAACCGACCCGCGTGTACACGGCTGACGACTCCCGGGACTTCCTCGGTGAAGCCGGAATCGAGGAGGCGGATCTCCAGGCGGCCGAGGGTCGGATCATGGCCGCGTTCATCCGGGCCCGGAAGCCCGCGTAGCCAGAGGTGGCCCTTCAGCCCCTCGGTTGAGATATTGGCTCTCGGTCTACTCGAGACCTTGCCCCCATCCCATCGTGTGGAGCGAGAGCCAATGTCATTGCAGCGACACTCCATCCTCGACACACGTCGGTCGTCCCTTCTTTCGTTGGCAGCTGGCGCGACGCTGGTCCTGACGGCTTCCGCCTGCACCACGGCGGATGATGCCCAGGTCACGGCGGACCTCGTGCTGCGCGGCGGACGCGTGGTGACCGTCGATGAAGCCCTGCCGGAAGCGCAAGCCGTAGCGATCCGCGGAGATCGGATCATGTTCGTAGGCAGCGATTCCGAGGCCGAGGCCTACACAGGGCGGGAGACTGAGGTCATCGACCTGGCTGGCCGCCTGGCGATTCCCGGGTTCATCGAGGGGCATGGCCACCTCATGGGTCTGGGGCAGTCGCGACTGCAACTGGACCTCATGGCCACGGCTTCGTACCAGGACCTGATCGACCTGGTCGCCGAGGCGGTGGCCGACGCACAGCCGGGCGAGTGGATCGTCGGCCGCGGCTGGCACCAGAGCAAATGGGATCCGGCGCCTGATCCCGCGGTGCGCGGATTCCAGACGCACCAGGCCCTCTCCGAGATATCGCCCGAGAACCCCGTTCTGCTCCGGCACGCATCCGGGCACGCCAGCTTCGCCAACGCGCTGGCCATGGAACTCGCGGGAGTGACCGCGGATACGCCGGACCCGGCCGGGGGAGAGATCATCCGGGACGAGGCAGGCCAGCCGACCGGCATCTTCGTGGAGACGGCATCCGGCCTGGTGGGTGCCGCCTACAGCGCCTCTCGAGCTAACATGACGACCGAAGATCTGGAGGCGGAGAGCATGAGAGCCCTTCTCCTCGCGCAGGAGGAGGCCTTCAGCAAGGGCGTGACGAGCTTCCAGGACGCGGGAGTGGGCGTGGGGACGCTGGAGATGTACCGGCGGGCCATCGACGACGGCGACCTGAAGCTCCGCGTGTGGGCCATGGTCAGTGCGTCGCTGCCGAACCTGGCGGAGGTGCTGCCCGCGGTTCGAGTAGTGGGCTATGGAGAGAACCGGCTGACGGTTCGGGCCATCAAAGCTTACTCGGATGGCGCCCTGGGTTCGCGGGGGGCCTGGTTGCTCGATCCCTACGACGACGATCCTGGCAACACAGGGCACAATACGGTCCCCCTCGAGGAGATCGAGGCCGTAGCGCGGCTCGCATTGCAGCACGAATACCAGCTGTGCACGCATGCGATCGGGGACCGGGCCAACCAGGCCGTTCTCGATATTTACGCCACCGCGTTTGCCGGGATGCCCGACGCCGCGAAGGACGCTCGCTTCCGGATCGAGCACTCGCAGATCCTCGACCCGCTTGATGTTCCGCGCTTCGCCGACCTCGGAGTGGTGGCGGCCATGCAGGGAATCCACGCGATCTCGGATGGCCCCTGGACTCCGGAGCGACTGGGCGAGCAGCGCACACTCGACCGGGCATTCCAGTTCCGCGATCTCATCGATGCCGGGGTTACCGTGATGAACGGGACGGATACGCCCGTCGAAGACGTGAACCCGATCCCTTCGTACTACGGGACCGTGGTGGGGCGCATGAACAACGGCGAGGTGTTGAACCCCGACCAGCTCATGACCCGGATGGAGGGTCTCGAGGCCTATACGATCAACGCCGCGTACGGGGCGTACGAGGAGTTCAGCAAGGGGTCCATTACGCCTGGCAAGCTGGCTGACATCGTGGTCCTGTCCCAGGACATCCTGGAGATACCCGAAGAGCAGATCCTCGACACCCGGGTGGACGTGACCGTCGTTGGCGGCGAAGTGGTCTACACGCGCGACGGCAGCTGATTCAACGCCTACCGGTGTCCGCTTCCGGGACACCCATTCCTCGAATCGCACACATCGGGCCCCGGCGGTGATCGTCGGGGCCTGACTCAATTCATTTATTGAAAATCGGTTACAGCGTTTCTCCTTCGTGGCACGGCGGTTGCTTTCCTGTACGGTGGCACCGACGGTCCGCTGGAAGGAAGTGCGGACGAAGTGAGAGACGACGCTGGGTTCACTTCCAACCGGCGGACCCTGACGGCCGACAGAGCGAAGCCGTCAGGTGCAAGCAGGTGTTGACCGAGTGGTTCGGGCCCGAATGAGCGGGATGCGCGGTGCTTCGAGGAGTGGTTCTGCGCAATGAGCTAGTTCGGCCCCTCGGAAGGTCCGGATCACCGGTCACACGCAGGATCGCAGTTCAGAGCTTATCCCTCATCACCGGGGGCGAGAAGGGGTCGATGCGGGTGCCGCCCCACCCCTCGACCGACAACCTTCTCGCCCCATCCCACCTTCGTTTTCCTGGTTGATTCCGGTGAGCTCCATCGATCCTCCAGGCCCTCGGCGTGCTGGATCCCGAGGGCAACGCCACGGGCCGTCTCGAAGTGGTCAAGGCCGCGGATGTCGCCCGTCTCACACAGGAGGACTGGGACGCCGAGCGGAACGAGATGATATCGATCTGCAGTCAGTGTCACTCCGAGAACTTCGCACGCGGTGAACTCGAAAAGGGCGACGAGATGATCCGGCAGGTGGACCGACTGCTTGCCCAGGCCATCCTGATCATCGCCGGTTTGTACGAGGACGGAACGCTTCCGCTTCCAGAAGGCTATTCGTATGCCTTCCCGGACCTGCTCACGTTCCACGATGCCCCCACGGTCATCGAACAGCGCCTTTTCGAGATGCACCTGAAGCATCGTATGCGGGCCTTCCAGGGTGTACTTCACCAGAACCCGGATTACGCGCTGTGGTACGGGTGGAGTGAAATGGTGCGCGACCTGAGCGAGATCGAGGAAATGGCGGCCGACCTGAGATGGAAGGCGGCGGCCGGCGATCGCTGATCTCTGACCGGCGCGACAGTCTGATGTCTCAACGGGGCCCCGCCAGGACGGCGGGGCCCTTCGCTATGCCAATATGACCTTGACAGTTGCGGGCCCCTCATCGAGACTGGGGAGCCTATTCAGAAGGCTGAACACTGTTCGGGCACAATCGGGGCTGCGGGTTCCGGACGGAATTCCCAACATGAAATGTACCATGCCGTCCGAGGTCCAGGCGGCAACACCGGTGTTCGCCGCGGTCAACCGGCCCGACGCGAACCTGCGCCCCACCACCCTGTGAAAGGTCGGAAAATGACGAAACTGACGGTCGGAATTGCTTTGATGGCTTGTCTTCTGGTGCCCCAGGCCGTGCAGGCCCAGGACATGGAGGACGGCCCGCCGCAGACGGGTATCGTGACGATGTCCACGATGAAGGTCCCGATGAACGAGGACCGCGGAAAGGTGATGGAGTGGATCGAAAAGATGGTCACTCCGATGGCGCGCGCCAATCCCAACGTCATCGCATTCTACGTGCTGCAGCACTACTACGGCTCGGATTCCCGTGACGTGGTCCTGGTGCGGGTCTACAAGGACCTGGCGGCGATCGAAGCGCCGTGCGGCGAGCCGTGCCAGACGTACAGGGAAGAGAATCCGCTCCCCGAGGAGGGCACTCCGGAGCGTGAGGAAATGATGGACCTGTGGGAGACCTTCATGAAGTACAACGGGCGCCACAGCGACGAGATCTACACGGCCCGCCTGGACCTGGCCGCCAACTGATCGACGGCAAGACCTGAGGGATCGACTGGCCGGTGACCGCAGGGCCGCCGGCCGGTCGATGCTCAAAGGGGCTCAGTTCGACCCCGAGCTACCAGCCCATGGAGCCCGGCTCTCCCTTGAAGGGCCCTTGCAGGTCCGCCGTAATCCACCCGCCGTAGAACGACCCGGGCTGCGGGCGCACCCTCTCCCCGTCCACCCGGCAATCGTCCAGCCGATCAGCATAGAATGCCAGGTGGTCCTCGAGCGCCTCATAAGCCGGATCCGGGGCGGCGTACGACCAGGCCGCCCGCTCGATGAGCTCGCCCTCGACGATCACGTCCCAGTAGCGCGCAACTCCCTTCCACTCGCACGAGCTAGTTCCCGGCGCCGCTTGCAGGAACGCGAAGTCGACATCCGCGGGCGGCAGGTAGTACACTGGCGGGTGACTCGTCTCAATCACGCGGAGTGCTCGCCGGGTATCGGCAATGAGCACGCCGGCATGGCGTACCGAGATGTGCCTCTGCGTCGACTCGAGACGGGGCGGTCGCGGATAGTCCCAGACGGATTCCATAAGCTCCATTGAAACCTCGAGGGGGGACAATTGGAAGGCAAGTCATGCGCTCTGCTCGCGTTCTCGTTCCTTGTGGCCGCGGCAGTCCCTGCCGTCGCCCAGGACTCCGCGCCGCTTTTCGACGACGGCCGGCGTGATCTCCTGCACGAAGCTCTGAGCGGAGAGGTTGCGAAGGACCACGTGATCCAGATCACCCGGCATCATCGGATCCAGGGATCACGGGGGTATCGCGACGCCGCCGAATACGTGCTGGCCCAGCTGAGGGCGTACGGATTCTCGGAAGAGGAGGCCTGGATCGAGTCGTTCCCCTCCGACGGGCGCGTGGTGTACCAGACGTGGCAGTCGCCGTCCGGCTGGGACATCGACCGGGCCGAGCTGCGTGTCGTGGAACCGGTCGATGAGCGCCTGGTTGGCTACCCCGAGATCGGCATGAGCGTGATCACGTATTCCAACCCTGGCGACCTGACGGCGGAACTCGTGTGGGTGGGGGCCGGAACGAGTGACACGGATTACGAGGGGAAGGACGTGGCCGGGAAGTTCGTCCTGGCCACCGGGTACGGTGGGGAAGTCCATCGGCATGCCGTTCTGAAGCACGGAGCGGCCGCGGTGGTGGCCTATCTCGACGACTACCGGGCGGCGGATCACCCGGACATCATCCAGTACACGGGCATGTGGCCCCGCACCGAGGAGCTGGACCGGGTGACGTTCGGCTTCAACCTCTCGAACCGGCAGGGCGAGCGGCTGCGGGCTCTCCTCGAGTCGGGCCAGAGAGTCGTGCTGCACGGCCAGGTGGAGGGCATCGGACTCGAGCCGTATTTCATGGACGTGGTCGTGGCGCATATCCCCGGCGCGGACAGGGCGAACGAAGAGCTGGTTTTCAGCGCCCACCTCGACCATCCGAAGGAATCGGCCAACGACAACGCCAGTGGCTCGGCGGCGATCCTGGACATCGCGCGGGCTCTGCGCGACCTGATCGACTCGGGTCGACTGGACAGGCCGGACCGCTCGATCCGCTTCATCTGGATGCCGGAGTGGTATGGGACGCAGGCCTACCTGGACGCTCACCCCGAGATGGCGGGTCCGGCTCTCGGGGGCTCGTGGCTCGCCAACATGAACATGGACATGGTGGGCGAGAACCTCGAACTGCTGCATTCGAAGATGATCCTCACGCGGACCCCTTCATCGCTTCCGTCAGCCCTGAACGACGTGGTCGCCGACATGGCCCGGATGGTGGACGGCATGAACGTCCGGACGCCACGGGGCAGCCGGTCGGCCTTCAACTGGAGGGTGACGCCCTACAGCGGCGGCAGCGATCACATGCAGTTCATCGATCGGAAGATCCCGGGCGTGATGCTTGGCCATAGCCCCGACTACACGCACCATACCTCGGATGACACGCCGGACATGGTGGACCCCGTCGAGTTGGAGCGATCGGAGATCGTGGCGACGGCTGCGTTCGTGTACCTGGCCAGCCTGAACGAGGCGGAGGCCCTGGACCTGGTGGACCTGGTCGCCGCCGGATCGCTACAGCGACTGGGCTCGGCAGCCCGGCAGGCCCGCGGCCTGGAGGGAGGCGAGGCTGCCAACACCGTCACACACGTGGGGGCCTGGGAGCGAGAGGCCGTCGAGTCCGTTCTCCGATTCCACGATTCACCGAACGTCCGCGAGGCCGTCGCATCGTGGAATTCGCGCCTGGCGGACCTGGAAGCGTCGATGGCGGTGGGTCTCGCAAAGCCCGCTCCGCCGGCCGACGATCGGGTCCCGACCCGTCTGACGCGCGGTCCCCTGGATTTCAGTCTTCCGGCGAGCAGGCTGGATTCAGAAGCCGCCGCCTGGTACGTCTCGTCAGACTTCCCGCTGAGCGCCGAGGCCCGGTTCGAGCTGGTGAATTTCATCGACGGTGAGCGCTCGGTGACGGCGATCGGGAACGCCCTGAGCGCGGAGTTCGGACCGGTACCCACGGCCGCCGTGGGGCGGTACCTGGAAGACCTGGTCGCGGTCGGCGTCGTGCGCTGGGTTGATTCGGACTGAGGCCCGGCTCAGCCGGCTCCGGCCCTCTCGCGAAGGCGGCGCAGCAGCTCGAGCGCGAAGACACCGGGCCGTCCGCTTCCAATCGCCCGGTCGTCGAGGTCGACGATCGGGGTGACCTCCGCCGTGGTGCCGACGATGAACAGCTCGTCGGCGCGGTACAACTCGTCCGCGAAGATCGGCTCCTCGAGCACCTCGAAACCGGCCTCGCCGCAGAGCTCCAACACGACCGCCCGCGTCACGCCCGGCAGGATGTAGTTGGTCAGCGGGGAGGTGCGCACCACGCCCCGGAACACCGCGAACAGGTTCGTGTGCGTGCCCTCGAGCGCTACCCCGTCCCGCACGAAGATCGCCTCGGCCGCCGCCGCATTCCGGGCCTGCTCGTTGGCCATGCAGTTGGGGATCAGGGCCACGGTCTTGATGTCGCACCGGGCCCAGCGCTGGTCCGGCACGGTGATGGCCCGTGCCCCATCCTCCGATGCGTGATCGGGCGAGAACGCCCATGCATACGCGTACACTGTCGGCGGGACTGGGGGATCCGGGTAACGGTGGGTCCGCGGTGCGGCGCCACGCGTGACCTGCAGGTATACGAGGGCGTCTGCTGCTGACAGGTCGTTCCGGGCCAGGAGGTCCTCGAAGACGGGCACCAGGTCGGTGGCGGCTACTCCTCCAAGGCGCATGGCCGTCATGCTGTAAGCCAGGCGGTCCACGTGCCGCTCGACCTCGAACAGACGGCCTCCGTAGGCGCGCAACACCTCGTACACCCCGTCGGAGAACAGGAACCCCCGGTCGTCGGGAGACACGCGCACGTCCTCCCGGGGCAGGAACTCACCGTTGAAGTAGGCTGTCTGCATGGCACGTAGCTGGCTGAATGGGTGATACGACGTCGAGAACGAGCCGGACGCCGTGAGTCCATATACAGGTTATCCTTTTCCAGCCCGGTGCGCGATTGTAAGATCTTCACCGATTTCGCGGCTCTCGATAGGCCGTGACGGCAAGCTCCAGAGAGGCAGATAAAGCATGTCCTACCAGTCCGGGTGCCATGGCCGGGTCATTCTCGGACAACTGCCGGCGGCCGTACAACGTCGCCTGGCGGCTCTTCCCGGTGAGTGGCTCGAGTACGATCCGCAGACGGGTGCGATCGTGATCGGTCACATTCAGCCGTCCACGGCTCCGATCCTGCCCACGGTGACCGTGGAGTTGGTTCGCATCCTGTCCGAGATCCCGTACGAACTGCAGTCCCGCGTCGAAGGCGGCGATTTCTTCGTTCACACCGAGGAACCCGCCACGCAACTCGTTCGAGTCCGGGTCGAGGCCGGTGGATCTCTGCACATCCAGTGGGCGCACCCCGAGTATGCCGGCGCCGCCCGCGAGCCGTGGTCCCCGAGCGTCCGAATCGCGACGCCGGAATGGGAGCACCGCCTGAACGGGACGGTGACCTTCGACGCGGACGATGCGGCAGGCGCTGCGGAGACCCTGCAGACGCTGGCGGACACGTACGAAGGGCTCTATCCGGAGGGCGACTTCCGGGCCTCGGCCGATGGAGATACCGTCACGGTGAACATGAACGAGGTGAACCTCGACGGCGGGTTGCTTGCTGCACGCATGGTCGAATTTGCCCGACCCGGGTCGCTGGACGGATGGTTCGAGGTCGGATCGTTCGCGGACTTCGTGCCCGAAAACCTGGTCCGCTTCCTCTTCGAGGCCGGTGAGGCCTCGGTTCAGCATCCGCTGCTATGGACCTGATGGCGGATTCCCGATACCCAACTGCCTCCGCGGAGCCGACAGGGCTCCGCGGTCGCGCATAGGAGACCCCCCGTGCTGGATTACCGACTCACCGAGGAGCAAGTGATGATCCGGGACCTCGCCCGGACCATCGCCGACAACGAGATCCGGCCGGTAGCGGCGGAGTACGACCGAAGCGGTGACTTTCCCTGGCCGGTGGTGGAGAAGATCGCCGAGGCCGGCCTGTTCGGAGTGTTCATCGACGAAGCCTACGGCGGGCTGGCGGGCGACTCACGCACGATGAACATGGTGCTGGTCACCGAGGAACTGTCCAAGGCATGCGGCGGCATCTCGCTGGCCTTCGCGAGCACGGCTCTCGGAGCGCTCCCGATCATCGTGTCGGCCAGCGACGAAGTGAAACAGCGTTTCCTGCCCGCGATCGCGTCGGGGGACCGCCTGGCCGCCTTCGCCCTCACGGAGCCGCAGGCCGGGTCGGATGCGGCGGGCATCCGGACGACCGCCGTCCGTGACGGCGACCACTACGTGGTGAACGGGCTCAAGCAGTGGATCACCAACGGCGGTGACGCCGAAGTCTACACGGTGGTGGTGATGACGAACCCCGATAAGGGCGCGCGCGGGGCCAGCGCGCTGGTCATCGAAAAGGACACGCCGGGGTTCAGCTTCGGCAAGAAGGAAGACAAGATGGGCATTCGCGCCTCCTCGACCCGGGAACTCGTGTTCGAGGATTGCCGGGTCCCGGTGGAGAACCTGATCGGCCGGGAAGGCACCGGGTTCATCACCGCGATGAAGACGTTTGACGCGTCCCGGCCAGGGGTCGGAGCCCAGGCGCTCGGCATCGCCCAGGGAGCCCTCGACCTGGCGGTGGACTGGTCGATTCAGCGACGCCAGTTCGGCTCGCCCGTGTCGTCTTTCCAGGGCCTGCGCTTTCTCCTGGCCGACATGGCCATGAAGGTCGAGGCGTCCCGCGCCCTGATCTACGCGACGGCAAAGCACATCGACGCCAACCCCAAGACCCGATCGACGATCTACTCTGCCATGTCCAAGTGCTTCGCCTCGGATGTCGCCATGTCGGTGACCACCGACGCGGTGCAGGTGTACGGCGGGTCGGGCTACATGCGCGACTATCCGATCGAGAAGTACATGCGCGACGCCAAGATCACGCAGATCTACGAGGGCACGAACCAGATCCAGCGCGAAGAGATCGGCAAGATCCTGATCGGCGAGCACATCTCGGGGCAGGACAAGTAGGGCGGTTGAGATGAAGAGGCTGTGGGTGTCGAGGCGTGTCGTAACGGTTCTGGCGGTCCTGGCGTCTCTCGTTTCTCCGGCGACCGGCCAGGCGCAGGGTCTCTTCGGGTCCTCCACTCCGCCTCCCGCACCGACGGCTCAGCAGGACTCGGCGGTGCCCGGCCCCCAGGCCATCCCGTTGTCGGAGATCCCGCTCCGGGTCGACGGGGCGCTGGCCAGGCTGCGGGCGATCGAAACCCAGCTCAGCATGGATCCCGACCTGGCCCTCATCGAGGACGACCTTCCGGACGAGCTGAGCGCGATTGCGCGAGCGCACGAGCGTCTGGGGGGGCTCGTGCTCGAGAACCAGTCGATTCGGGAGCTCTCGAACCTTACCGCGATCTGGCAGGGCCATGAAGAAAGGCTCGTGACGTGGACGCGTTCCTTCGATGATGAGCTCCGGGAGGTGTCCACGGTCGCAGAAATCGGCGGCGGCATCCGGGATACCTGGAGACTGACCTCCGAGTCGATCGAACGAGCAGACGAGGTTCTTCAGCCGCTGGTCGAGCAGACGGAGCGCGTGCTGACCGCGACGGCTGCTCTCGAAGCGATCGTCCGCACACGGCTCGCCTACCTGCTTGGCGTGAGGTCGGAGCTGGAGGACGGGCTGCAGGGTGTGCGCCACGTCCTAAGTGAGATCGAGGGCGCCAGGGCAAGCGTGCGCGGCAGGATGCTGACCCGCACTTCGCCTCCGTTGTGGAAGGCTGCTGCGTACCAGACCGGGTCGATGTCCGGTTTGGCAGCCCGCTTCTGGAGTGATGAGCGAGCCGAGATGGCTGCCTGGGCCGCGCGGACCGCGGAGCAGTTTCTGCTCAGCGCCATCCTGTTCGTCGTCTTTGCCCTGCTCGCGGTCCGTTTGCGGGCCCGGATGGCCGACGCGTCGAATCCGACCGACGAGTCGAAGCGCGCGGCCGAGACTCTCAGCCGACCTGTGTCCGCGGCCCTGCTGCTCACGATCCTGTGTGCGAACGTCGTGTGGTCGCGCGCCCCCTTCATCTTCTGGCAGCTAATCGCCCTGGCGGCCATCGTGCCCATGTACCGGCTGCTTCCCAGGTCCGGCAATCCCGTGATCAATCGGACCATGCGAGTGTTGCTGGTTCTATTCGCAGTCATCGGGACGGCCGACCTCTTCATCCCGCCGACGGTCGAGTACCGCCTCGTTTCCCTGCTCGCGGCCCTGGGCCTGAGCGGCGCGTCCGGGTGGCTGCTCCGCAGCGCCGACCCGGATCAGATGAGGCGGAGCGGGTGGGGCACCGTAGTGTGGCGCGGACTTCAGGTGTCGCTGATCGCGGGCCTTGTATCGATTGCGGCGAACGTCCTCGGGTGGACGCTACTGGCCGAAACCATGGTCGGCGGTGTCCTCTACTCGGCCTTTATCGGACTCAGCGTGGTCATCGGCTATCGGGTGGTCGCCGGTATGACCCGCCTCCTGCCACAGTCGAAGCTCGGCCAGGCCTCGCACATCATGCGGGACTACGGCAATGTCGTGACGTCGCGTGCGATCAAATTTCTGAAGGTCGTCGCGGTCATCACCTGGATCCGGCTGTCGCTGGATGTCTTCGAGATCATCGATCCCATCACCGAGTGGACGAAGGGTACCCTGACGGGCGCGATCCGGGTCGGCGAGCTCGAGTTTTCACTGGAGAAGGTCGTCTCATTCGCGGTCGTCGTGCTGCTCGCGATATGGGGCGCCAGGTTCATCAGATTCTTGCTCGACGTCGAGATCCTGCCGCGGTTCAAGCTGAAGCGAGGCGCCTCGAATGCCATTTCTACCGTCGTCCAGTGGACGATCCTCGCCGCAGGCGTCCTGACGGCCGGCAGCGCGCTCGGCCTGCAGTCGGGGCAGCTGGCGATCGTGTTCGGTGCCCTCAGCGTCGGGATCGGCTTCGGTCTCCAGAACGTGGTCAGCAATTTCGTCTCGGGTCTGATCCTGATATTCGAGCAACCTGTAAAGGTGGGAGACAAGGTCGAGATCACGTCGCTGGCGCTCATCGGTGAAGTCAGCAGGATCGGGATCCGGGCCAGCGTGGTGCGTACGTTCGAGGGAGCCGAGGTCATCGTCCCCAACAGCAACCTGATTTCCTCCGAGGTCGTGAACTGGACGCTGTCGGATCAGAAGCGGAGAGTCCGGGTCGAGGTGGGAGTGGCGTACGGGACGGACCCTCATGAGGTCATCTCGCTTCTGAAGAAGGTGGCCGGCGAGCACTCCGAGGTGCTGAGTTATCCGGAACCTTTCGTCGTCTTTCTCCAGTTCGGGGACAGCGCGCTCAACTTCCGTTTGATGTTCTGGACGGCCACATTCGAAGACTTCTTCCGCGTGCGCAGCGAGGTCTACGTGGCCGTGAATGACGCGCTCAAGGAAGCGGGCATCACGATCCCGTTCCCGCAGCGCGACCTGCACGTGAAGGCCCTCACCGGACCGGGGGCGACCCTCGAATCCGGGCCGATCTCTGAACCCGGAGACGGGACCTGATCTGACGATTTTCTCCACTTGACGCGCCCGCTATTATGCGGGCTAGCGTCCCTCGCCGCTCCCCCCGTGAGTGTAGGGCGCACGCAACGCGTGTTGAGGCGGTACCACAGGACGAGTCGCCGGGTGCTGCGCTGACAGTGGAACCTAAGTGTCTGTATTGTAGATAGATACTAACCCCAGTGCCTCGTTTGC
>Ga0272442_10002967_pt1 | contig 24089 bp, 23 predicted proteins | sample SSMForm2O_FD_200262 | JGI IMG/M metagenome (GOLD analysis project Ga0272442, IMG submission 200262) | Marine sediment archaeal communities from Little Sippewissett salt marsh, Falmouth, MA, United States - SSM-Form-2O | ecosystem: Environmental > Aquatic > Marine > Wetlands > Sediment ...
TCCGGGATTTCAGTCCCTTTGGCAAGGCTACGCCCGATTCAATGACATGGTCTACGCCATCATGCTCAAGGAGGGTGTGACATGACTGCGTTGCGTCAAATACCTGGGGCAGGCGCAGGGCTAGCCCTGGCCCTCTGGGTCGGCGCCGGTGAGATCGATCTGGAGACGCTGTTCGGCGCCCTCGATGGCGGCTACCTGCGCCGGCGGCACCGACAAGCGGCTCTCGCTGCCGCGCCGCATGTCCACAATTGCCACGGCCGCGATCCGCCAATCGTCATCGTCAACGGTCAGGTCGTCAACATAGCCGATCTCCCCCCGCCCGGCACTTACCCGGTAGGCAATGACCCGGTTCGCGCTCCTGAGCTTCCTCTCTACCTCGCCCCCGGAAGCCGTCGGCACTGCCTCCCGGTCGCACGGCACGGCGCCCGCGGTTCTCACCTCCGGGCATTCCGCCAGTTGCTCTTTCGTAAGCTGTACCGGCACCAACTTGGCGCTTTCGTCGGCTCGACCCACCGAATCGCTGCTGACGAGGAACATCCGCTTCCGGGGCCCGCGCCCGGTCCTGACCACAAGGTGGCTCACCTGCCAGTCCGAGTCACGGAACAGGAAATTGCGGACCTTCCCGACTGTCTGGTCCCCGGCCACCACGCTGTAGCCGAGCAATTCTGACACGCTCCGTAGCACAAGCCGTCCCTTCCCGTTCCTCCTACTTATTGGGGTCCCAGCGGCCGACCAGCTCCTCGAAGCGGGGCTCCGGGAAGTTCTCGCGGAATATGTTGTAGTACCACAGTTCTTTCGGTGAACTCAGCCGGTACCCCGCCCTGGTTTGTGAATTCTTCCCCTCAAAATCGGAGAGATCGGTGCTGCTCTTCGCTATCTCGTCCATTATACCGTCCGTACCGGTGCCTGCGGAGAAGCGCAGTTTCCGGCGGCGGTATATTTGTTCCGGCAAGAGGTCCCTGAACGCCTCGCGCAACAGCCATTTCTCGACCAGTTCGCCGTTACCGGTGTCGTGGATCTTCCAGTCAACCGGGATCTGTGAGGCAAATGTCACGACTTCCGTGTCGATGAACGGCGTGCGGTAGGTGATGCCGTTGCTCATCATGGCCCGGTCCAGGCGCTGGACGGCCGTGTTGTATGCGATGTCTATCAACTTCTGCATCATCTTGAGGCGTTCGGTCTGTGTCGGCAGATCCTTCAAGAGGTGGTAGCCGCCGAAAAGCTCGTCGCCGCCCTCGCCGCTCAGGATGCAGTTCGTGAATTCCGCGGCCTTGCCGGACGCGAACAGATTGGCGATCGCTCCGCTCACGCAGTCCTCCTCGAAGGATTCCAGGGCCCGGACCGCGCGCGGCACCATCCCCGCTATCTCCTCGACGCTATAGAGCCGTACGTGATGCGCCATGCCAAGATGCTCCGCCATCAGCTTCGCATTGTCCACGTCGGGCGCTCCGTCCATGCCGACGGTAATGAGAGGCAAATCGGCACCCACCTCCTTGGCGGCCGCGGCAATGATGGAGCTGTCCAGCCCGCCGCTCAGCAGGCATGCGCCGACGGCGCCATCCTCGAGACGGCGCCCCGTCGCCTCGATAACGCAGCGCCGCAACGCTTTTGCCGCGTCTTCCGCGTAGGGTGGAATACGAACATCCGGCGTCTTGGGCAGGTATCCCGCGACTCCGCGGGTTGCCGAGTAGGTGGTTTTTGGGTGCAGCTCCGATGCGTTGCTGACGATCCCGTTCAGCGCCTTGAGCTCGGAGGCAAAGCATAAGCTTCCGTTCCCGTCTTCGCCGTAGTAGAGCGGCCGCACGCCTACGGGGTCACGCGCGAGGATGGTGTCTCGGCCGTCATGTATCGCACAGGCAAACACTCCTTCCAGGTAGCCCGGGAACGTGCTGCCGTACTGCTTGTACAGGTCCATCACCACGTCCGCGTCCGACTTCCCGTCAGCGCGTGCATTGTAGATCTCGCCGTCGAACAGGACCACCATGTCGCCGTCCCGGGCGAAGCCGTCGCCGCGCGCCGGCGAAAGCCTGGGTGAACACACGCCGGCATCCAGCGTGCCGACGTTGTGAATCTCTTCCGTGTCGGGCCCGCGATGCCGCATCGCCGCAAGCATCTGCGCGACGAGCGCCCTGTTCTTCCCTGACCCCAGAACTCCTGCTATTCCTGCCATCTCCCTGCTACCTCCGGGTTCCCGCCATACCGCTACGGCGATTCCTTGACTATTCCTTTTCCAACGAGGAACTCGCGAGCAACTTCTGCGGGCTCGCGTTTCTTGTCGTCCACTTCGAAATTCAGCTTCTGCATGGTTTCGTCATCCAGGGCCCCCGCGAGCGGCGCCAGCGCTTCGGCGATCCCCGGATGCTTGTCGAGCGCGGCCTGTCGCACGACCGGTGCCGCATAGTACGGCGGGAAGAAGCCCTTGTCGTCCTCCAGCATCCTCAGCTTGTAGGCCGCGATACGGCCGTCGGTGGCGAAGGCGCAGATGACGTCTACGCTCTCCTGCTCCATGGCCCTGTACATGAGGCTCGGCTCCATGTCCCGGGTGTCCTTGAAAGAAATGCCGTAGGCTTTCTTCAGGCCCGGGTATCCGTCCTCGCGTTCCATGAACTCGGCCGTGAAGCCCGCGGTTGTTTCGCCGGCAATGCCCGCCAGGTCGCTCACTTTCTCGAGGCCTTTCTCGTCGGCAAAGGCGCCCCGAACCGTGATCGCGTACGTGTTGTTGAACCCGAACGGCTTCTGCCAGCCGCACTGGAACTGTTCCGCGTACTCCTTCGAGACAATCGCCAGCACCTTGTTCGGATCGCTCACGACGCTCTTCTTGAGAATCGCGGTCAGCGCGGTGCCGGTGTATTCCGCGTACAGGTCGATATCGCCCTGGACGAGCGCGTTGTGGCATATCATCGTGCCGCCCAGGTTGAGTTTGCGCGCCACCTTCAGATTCGTCCCGGCTTCGATCGCCTGGGCCATGATCTCCGCTATCACCAGCTGCTCGGTGAAGTTCTTCGAGCCGACTGTCACTGTCTCGCTTCCCGCGCCGGGCCCCCGGCCGCAACCCGAGGCAAAGACCAACGCGCAGAGCAGAAGTGAGAATCCGGTCCTGATGTATGACATCTTCCTATTCCTTTCGATCCTGGTGGAGCCTTCTTCTCAGCCACTTCTCCACGAGCCCGATTCCGAAATCGAGCAGCAGCGCCATGACGGAAGCCGCCACGACCCCGAGGATAATCAGGTTGCTATTGCCGGTGGACAGTCCGCGCACGATGAAATCGCCCAGCCCCCCGGCGCCTATATAGGCCGACAGCGTAGCGATGCCCACGGTTATAACGGTCGCCGTCCTGATGCCGGCTATTATAACGGGGGCGGCGAGCGGCAGTTCCACCATCCGAAGCCTCTGGCCCGGCGTGAAGCCCACGCCGTCGGCAGCTTCGAGAATATCCCGGTCAACGCCGGTGAGGCCCGCGTGCGTGTTCCGCACGATCGGCAACAGGGCATACAGCACCAGTGCGCCGATAGCCGGCTTGACGCCCAGTCCCAGGGGGACCATGAGCAGGGCCAGCATGGCGATACTCGGTATGGTCTGCACGACTCCCGCGAACCCCAGTACCGGTCCGCGCGTTGCAGCCCATCGCGTAACCACGATCCCCAGGGGCACGCCGATAAGCACCGCGGCCGCGGCCGAGACTCCGGTGAGCACGAGATGTTCGCCCGTCTTCCCGACGAGCTCGCCCTGCCTGTCCGCAACCAGTTGCAGGAAGTCCATCCGTCAGTTCTCCCCCAACAGCTTCAATTGACGGGCCGGCTTCCCGAACAGTTCCCGCACGAAGTCGGTCGCGGGCCGTTTCAGGATCTCCTCTTTCGAGCCCACCTGGTGCAGCCTTCCCTCGTGCATGACCGCGATCCTGTCGGCCAGCGTCAGCGCCTCGAATATATCGTGCGTCACAAAGATGATCGTTTTGCCGATTTCCGATTGAAGTTTCACCAGCTCCTGCTGCAGGGCGCCGCGCGTCAGCGCGTCCAGGGCTCCGAACGGCTCGTCCATCAGCAGGTAGTCCGGGTCCGCCGCCAGGGCGCGTACGACACCCACGCGCTGTTGCTGGCCGCCGGAGAGCTGGTCGGGGTACTGGTCGGCATATTCGCCCGGCGGCAGGTCCACCAGCTCCAGGAGCTCCGCCGCCCGCTTCCGGCACCGGGCCTTGTCCCAGCCCAGCAGGCGCGGAACGACGGAAACATTCGCCGCAACCGACAGGTGCGGAAAGAGCCCAATGCCCTGGAAGACGTAGCCGATGGATCTGCGGAGCGCCGTTATCTCCTGGTCCATGATGTTCTTGCCGTCCACCTCTATCGTGCCTTTCGAGAGATCGATCAGCCGGTTTATCATCTTCAGCGTGGTGGTCTTCCCGCATCCGGACGAGCCGAGCAGTACAATCGTCTCGCCCTTCTCGATATTGAGCGAAAGATCGCGTACCGCCGGGGTTCCGTCCGCGTAAGTCTTCGACACCGAGTCGAATGCGATCACTGCCGCTCCCTATCTCTTGTCGACCTCGAGTATGCCCACGAGCCCGTGACCGCAGCCCTGGCCCTGCTGCAGCTTTGTCGCAACGTGCCGGAGCGCATACCCGAGCTGGGGCTCGATAATATTCTCGCGCGGCAGCCCCATCCCGTACCAACCCGTACCGGCCACCACGCGCCGCATCCTGTCCAGCATTTCCCGAATCGGTTCCGGCGTGGCCGCGGGCGGCGCGGGAAGCGACTCCGTGTATTCACGCTTCTCTTCGTCAAATAACGTCAGGAGCCGGCCTACGTACTCGACCGTGTAGTTCCAGCACACCTGCAGGTGTTCGTAGTACCTGTTCAGGAAATCGAATCCCCGCTTGGGAATGTAGTCGACCATCAAGCCGTGCAGGTCTGTTCTGAGATTCACTTCGTGAAGGGAATTCACCGCGTTTCGGATGGCCTGTGCCTGGGGATTGTAGTCGCCCGTATCCATGTGGCGGCCCGTGAACACGGACCGGTCGTAGAAGCGGAGCGGCTTGATCTCGACCCCGCTTCTCTTGCTGGCCTCCCTGATCATGTCCTCGGCTTCCTGCCGGCTCACTAATCGCAGGTTCAGGTGCTGGAGCTCGTCACGCTTGGCCTCGCGCTCCTCTTTGTCGTAGATGTACGACACCACGTAATCCATGTTGCGGTTCTCGGACAGGTCATGCGTCCAGAGTGTCTGCCATTCATAGGAATAGCGGCCCAGCCAGTCGCAGTGTATCAGACAGTAGTCCTTCGTACGTTCCGCAATTTCCGCCAGCAGCCCGATCATCGTCTCGTCGTCGTTATGGTGCGAACACGTGCCGAACGACGAAAAATAGAGGTCGAAAAGCTCTTCGTCATCGGCAACAGGCAGCCGCTTTGTAAAATCGGCCTGCTCGAAGGTCATTTTCGGCTGATCGCCGTAAATGGCCGCCGCCTGCTTCAGAAGATCCTCGTTCAGATCCACGCCTTTGTAGAGCCCCACCACATCGGGTGACAGGATATCGATCTCAACATCCTCCAGGTCGGCATCCCTGTCCCGGACCCCCGCAAGCAGTTCGTACCCGTCGGCACTTCCACAACCCAGGTCGAGTATGCGGACCCGGCGCAGTGCTTCCCTGCAGTATCCGATCAGTTTCTGCAGGTGCGGTCGCAGGAAATGCCGCGTTACCTCGTCTTCCCACAGGCGCCTGACGTTGTCGTACTTGCCCACCAATCCCGATTTCTTGGCGTAAAGCCCGCTCTTGACCGCCTCGCTGTATGCGGGCATCTGGTCGTTCTCCACCGTCTTCTTGTCGTTGCTCATCCTGTTCCCCTTATTCCAGGCTCTGCGGAAGTATGCCGGGCACTTCTTCCTGGATCCTCTTCCTGATCTCGGCCGACAGCGGCTTGCGGGGGCCGGCCATGATTTCCCTGTATCGACCGTACGCCGCAAGCAGCGCGCCGCCTTCCTCGTTTTCCAGCGGATAGTGGACGTAGACATCTTCCTGCGATGGAAGCGGCAGATGATAGATGAAGGTCTTGTGGTCCGACTCCATCACCTCGCGCACCATCGCGAGCGTCTTCTCGTCCTTGCCGTCCGGGATATCCGGCTCCTCGAGCATGTATTTCACGATCCCGATGTGCGCGTCATCCATCACCGCCTGTTCCGGACAAAACACGTTTGTCCTCTCGAGCAGGCCGAACGCGTAATGTATGTACTGCGCGCCGCCGCGGGGTACTGACGCGAGCGTTATCAGCTTTTCGACGGTCGCCTGGATACCTGGCGTGGGACTGTCGCCGACTCCCGCCGTGGAGTAGCACGGCAGGCCGTAGTACCGGGCCATCTGCGCGCAGTCGATATTGTAGTGATTGAATTCAGGCGCACCGTACATGTCGTTCAGGTTATCGAGCCGGGTCCGCACCGGCACCGCCCCGTACAGGATGGGAGCGCCCGGTGCGACAACCTGGTTCAGCACCACGCCCGCCAGCAGTTCCGCGTTGATCAACGCAACCATCCCGAATTCGTCGAACGGTCCCGTCGCGCCGCCCATTGGACAACTCGAGATCACCACCGGCACACGGCGTTTCGAGATCGCCATGAACGTGTCCGCCGTGTCCCTCACGAGCTGCAGCGGGCTTTTCACCGCGCAACAGATGAAAGACAGAACCGGGTTCTCCGTGAATGCGTCTTCGCCGCCGGCCACGATGGCCCCCAGCTTCAGGACTTCATCGAGCGCGTCAATTTCGGTCAACCCGGCCTGGACGTGCTTGGTGATGTTGTTCAGGCTCGCCCCGAACTTGTTTACGTCCTTGTTGCGCGAGGTGACCTCGGCATCCTGGATGTTGACGCAGCGGATGAAGAAGTCGAGATTATCGAGGTTGTCACAGAGGTGTGCGGCATCGCGCAGGCGCGCTATGGAGCCGTCACGCCTGGTGAAGACGGGCTTGCCGTTCTCGAAACCGACATCCAGCCAGATGTTCGTTTCCGAGCCGCTGCCGAAACGAACCCTGGGCTCGTGGGCGTCCAGTATCAGGCGGTTGGCCGGGTCCCTGGCGCCGAGAATCACGGTCGAGGGCGCGCTCTCGACCGCCTTGCTCACCAACTCGTCCGGTATTCTGACTCGTTTGCACTCGTTGGCCTCCTCGACCTTGGCCCCCGCTTTCTCGAGCTCGGCCGCGGCAGCTTCGTTGAAACACCGCAACCCCGGGTCCTGCAGCAGCTCGCGCGAGACCCGGTCAATACTTGCGATCTGCTCTTCGGTCAGCCGCAGATACGGCTTTACTACAACGCCTTCTCTCTGGTCTGCCATTCTGTCTCCTTCAGCTCTCGTCCTGCACACGGATTTCGGGGAATGAATGAAGAATGCAATTGCGGGTGCGTGGCGCGATGTGTCCTTCCCGCGGGCCGGACCGGATCGCCCCAACGAATTCCCTCGCGCGCGCCATGCCATCGTCGCCCTCTTCCATCTGCTCGCGTTTCTGCCTGTTCGCCAGCCTCGGCATGAAGAACTCGCTCCGCATGTACTCGATGGTATGCTCATCGGCCAGGTAGTCGCGGCCCGGACCCTTTTCGATCATGAGATCCGTCGCCAGAGTTTCGTCCGTGACCTCTATCCCCCTGAGCACCCGCTGGCACATCCCAAGTATCTCGTTGTCCACCACGAGCTTATCGTATGACACGGTCAGGTCTGTTTCCATCAGGCCCGCGATGTCGTGTATGTAGTTGGCGCCGCTCATCGCCACGAGCAGGCTCGACATCGCGCTCTCGTATGACGCCTGGACGTTGACTTCCTTTGCGTCGGTGGTCCCGGCGGTGGAATAGAGCGGCAGCTCGAAGTGCTGGGCCATCTGGGATACTGCCCCGTTGATCATGGCCCTCTCTATCGCGCCGCCAACGTGGTTCATTGTCCGCAGGTTCGTGATGGAGCCGACGCTGCCGCAGATTCCGGGCGCACCTTTCCGAACGCTCTGCACCAGCGCGATGCCTCCGAGCGTCTCGGCAACATGCGTCAACACGTTGCCGGCAAGCGTTATCGGAGAGGTGGTGCCGCAGATCGGTTCGGTGGGAACCACGACCGGCAGCCCTTTCTCCGCCAGGAAACACGTCATCTCGCCGTAATGATCGTCCACCTTGAAAGGGCTGATGATAAGGGTGATGAACGATACGAACGGCCGTTCGCGCAGCGCGTCTTCGCCGTTGGCAAGCGTTTCAGCCATGGTCACGACGTTCTTGCAGCCGTCAATGGTATAGATGCCGCCCATAACGTGCTTGCTCGTGTTGTCCAGTGCGTGGAAGAACCGGTTTACGTCAATGTGCTCGCGATCCCCGATGTCGTTCGGGAACACGTTGATGGTGAACAGGTGGATGTTGTCGAGCCGGTCCACTATCCGGGCGTTGAGAATCACGTCTTCGACCTTTGATGGCCTGCGTTCGCCCGTGTCGGGGTCCAGCACGTATATTGCCGTGCCGCCTGTTCCGTAGTGAACGCGGTTCTTTTCCAGTACGCAGTCGGGCCGCTTGTTCCGGCCGTACAGTGTTACCGACGACGGGTTCGAAGAGATGGCGTCTTCCACCAGGCTCCTGGGCAGCCTGGCCCTGCAGGAGATTTCGTCCACATCGGCGCCCGCTGCGGCGAAAGCCGCCCTGGCGGTTTTTGAGAAAACAAGCATTCCCGATTCCTCAAGAACACGGAATGCCGCGTCCGCGATACTGCGCACGTCGGATTCCGCCAACGGTCTGTACAATGACGACGTCAGTCCCGGTTCTTCATGCTTTGATGTGGTCAAGAGCGAGATCCTCCCGTTCGTATCGAGGTCCCGGCTCCCCGCGGCTCCGGATCGACCCCCGTTCGATTCACTATACTGCAGCCATTTCGTTCATGCGTTTGGACAGGTCCTCTCCCTGTATCGGCAGGAAGATGAAATCCGCGTTATCCAGCTTCTTAACGTCGTTACCCAGAGGCATCTGGTACATCGAGATCGCCACCAGGAGCGGAATGCCCTGGAACTCGTTGCGTTCGCGGATGGACTCACAGAGTGTGCGCGCTTCGGCCTCGGCGTATTTTCGCGAGAATACGACCACCAGGTCCGGTTGCGGACAATCCTCCGGCGGACCGTCCTTCGGCTGCCACGTGCTCGGGGCCGCTACCCAGTTCCAGTCCGGTTTCTGCCCCGATTCCGCGACCTGCGCTTCGGGGTTGTGGACTGAATTGACCATGAGAATCGTTGTGCCTTGTCCTGCCGTCATTGCGTTGCTCCTCTCGGTTCGATTTGCGGTTCGCCCGCGGCGAGAGATTCCTCGATCACCGCACACACTTCCGTCACATCCCGGGCAAGGAAAGTGGCCGCGTCCCGCAGAAGGACTTGCTCGTCGCGGCTGCCGCTGCCGTCGTCGAGAACAAACACCGGGATATCCGGGTCAAAATCCCTCACGTTCAGTACGAACTCGAGCACGTCGCAGGCGACGTTCCGCGAATCGACGATGATACCGGCGAGACCACGGCCCCTGAGCCTCTCCAGGGCGCTCTGCATCGTCTGTCGCACAATCGCGGTCAGTCCCGATTCAAACAGACCCTCTCGCAATGCACCGTTCTCCTCGGACCCAAGCACCAGCACAACATCCGGTCTCATACCACACTTCTTCCTTCACAGAATGCACGTATTGACAGGCGCATTTGCACGCAGGGACCGTGCCACCACGTTCCGCGTTCCTCGTAACAGCTTGATGTGCAGCACCTTAAGAGTTTGCACCCCATACTGTCCGGTATGCGGGAACGATCCTGGGACCTGGAAAAGGGGACGTCTGTGCAGGATTGGTACAGTCAGACAGCCGGGCTCGTCATTCGACGGCGTACTTGGCCATCTTGTTGTAGAGGGCCCTGCGGCTTATTCCCAGGAGCCGGGCCGCATGCGTGCGGTTGTTGCCGGCTGCGCTGAGTGCGCGGACAATCATCTCGCGCTCGACTTCGTGGAGCGGCGTGCCTACATCGAAGGTCACCGAGCCTCGGGCCGATTTCTCGGGCCGGAACCGGGCGGGCAGGTGTTCCGGCAACAGGATATCGCCCTGGCAAACAAGCACCCCGCGCTGGATTACGTTCTTCAGCTCCCTCACATTCCCGGGCCAGTCGTACGATTCCAGCAGCCCCACGCACTCCGGCGAGATTCCGGCAATGCTCTTCTGGAACGACATGTTGTAGCGCTTAACGAACTCGTCGATAAGGAGCGGAATGTCCTCCCGGCGCTCTTTCAGGGAGGGCAGCGAAATCCTGAACACGTCCAGGCGGAAATACAGGTCCTCACGAAACTTGCCCCGGTTTACCAGCTCCTCCAGGTCCTGGTTCGACGCAGCCACAAGCCGAACGTCACACGACAATGTCTGCCTTCCGCCAAGACGGTGGTATTTCTTCTGCTCGATCAGCCGCAGCAGGCTTATCTGGACCTTCTCGTCGATCGTGCTGATCTCATCAAGGAACACCGTGCCGCCGTTGCCCTGCTCGAACTTCCCCATGGCCCGCTCCGTTGCCCCCGTAAAAGCGCCCTTTTCGTGTCCGAACAGCTCGCCGGGAACCAGATCCGCGGGGAGCGCTCCGAGGTGCACCGCGACGTACGGCCCGTCAAAACGCTCGCTCTGCCGGTGAATTGCCTCCGCCGCCAGGTCCTTTCCCGACCCCGTATCACCCAGGAGCAGGATCGGAATGTCGGTGGCCGCCGCCTGCCGAATCTGGCGGTATACGACCTGCATCGGCTCCGACCTGCCCACCAGCTTCTCGAACGCCACCGGGCGCTTGTCGCGCTTGAGCATCAGGTTCCTGCTGTAGGGGGTCACCTGCGTCAACGCGGTCTCAACCAGCATTCTCAGCTCCTCGTCACCCACCGGCTGAGTCGCGTATTGGAACCCTCCGGCCTTGATAGCCGACATCGTCGTTCTCAGGTCACGTGGATCGGATAGAAACAGGACCTGGGTGATAGGACTCTTCGCCGATATGACCTCGATAAGCTCCACGCCGTCACTTCGTCCCGCGCGGAACGCGGAGCTGGTTACCACCAGGACCTCGTAGACGTCCGACTCGAACCGCTCGAGAACACGGTCCATCGTAGGCTCCCGATGAACGACAACCTTGCAATCGGAAAAGAAACCCGCGATCCGGTCACTCAGATCGCGCCTTCTCTCAACCACCATAACGCTTCGAGACGATGTACTCATGCTCACTGTAACCAATATGCACAATTCACGGTCGACACACCCCCCACCCGGTCGTCGATATCTGCCACACATTCTCCCCATTTTGTGCCTTGTTTGGCAATAACAAAGTCTTCCGATCGGTATGGAGAGCGCTCAGGACAGGCTTGATGTGTGTACTATTTGTGCACAAACCGTGTTGTTTGTTGCGATGGGCGGGGGTTTTGACTAGTGTGAGGTCGGTGAGGAACTGTCGAATAGCATTGGCTCAGTGTTGCCCGGCCACCGGGGAAGGGCCCGAGACGAATCTCAGGCTGATCGAAAAGTTGACGGCCAGGGCGGCAGCGGGCGGTGCCGATCTGGTTGCATTTCCGGAAGCCGCGCTGAGTGGCTACTCGGGTGACGCCGACACGATCCGCGCAAGTGCGCTGTGCCTGGCGGACCCGGTGGTACAGGGCGCCGCCGAGCTCTCCCGCATTCACTCGATCTACTGCTGTTTCGGCCTGTTCGAGAGAGATGGCGACCGTCTGTTCAACACTTACGTCCTCGCAGAAAACGGCAAGCTGATCGGAACATACCGCAAGATCCATGTGCCGGAGAGGGAGCGCGGACTGTTCTCGGCCGGCTCGGAGTTCAAGGTCTTCGAGTTGTCCTTTGCGCGGGTTGGTCTCTCGATCTGTTTTGACAACGAAATTCCCGAATCGCACATCTGCCTGGCCCTCAAAGGAGCCGAACTTATCGTCATGCCCTCGGCATGGGCCGAACACTGGGAGAAGGAAGACTATATAGAGAAGTGTTCGACGGACGAAGAAGTGGTGGAAGAAAGACGCCGCTGGATGTATATGATGTTCGGTGCGCGCTGCAGGGACACGGGCACGTACTCGGCGCTGGTCAACCATTCCGGCCTGGAGGCAGGCGGACCCTCGCGATTTGTGGGCAAGAGCATGGTGTTCGCGCCAACGGGGCGCGTGGTCGCCGAAGCATGCGCCTGGAACGACGAGCTCCTCTTCGCCGACCTGGATGGGGATCTCCTGGCGGAGTACAGGGCCATGCCGTGCTACGCGCTCAAGTCACGGAGGCCGGACGCCTACTCGGAGCTGACGAAGGACACCGGCCGCGAACGGCGGGACAAGGCCCATGGGAACAAGTAAGCCACTCTTCAGAGCGTTGTCCCCGGACGACGCCGCGGCAATCGACCGGAACGCGCGCAGGATACTGCGGGAGGTGGGCATCAGCATCAACCGCAGGCAGTTCCTCGAGCAACTCGCGGAAACCGGCGCCGAAGTGGACTACGAAAGGCAGTTGCTCCTGCCCGGCGATGCCTGGCTCGACGACATGATCTCAAGGGCGCCGTCCGGCTTCGTCCTCTGTTCAAGGGATGGCCGGAACGACGTTGAGCTGGGTTCCGGCCGGGTGCATTTCGCCAATGGCGGCAGGGTCTTCCGCATACTGAACATGCTGAAGGGCAAGTACCGCGCCACGAAACTCAAGGACATAGCCAACACCGCCATGCTCGTGCAACACCTGGATAACATCAATGTCTACATCATTGCCTGCCAGGCACACGACCTGCCCGAAGAGAACTATCACCTGAACGATTTCTTCTGCGCCTTCAACAACACAACAAAGCACGTCATGGGCGGATGCGACAACCTGGCGGGCGCGGAACAGATGTGGCGGCTCGCCTGCCTGGTCGCCGGCGGCGAACACGAGCTGAGCGAGCGGCCCTTCGTGTCGGTAATAACCAACCCGATCAGCCCCCTGACTATTGACGCCAATACCTTGCACATCATCTCCTTCTGCACGGCCCGGGGAATACCGGTAACCTGCGCCACGGCGCCCATCGCGGGCGCGACCGCGCCGATAACGCTGGCGGGAACCCTTTCCCAGATGCACGCCGAGGCGCTGGCCGGCGCGGCCATAACCCAGGCAATCACGCCGGGCGCGAAAGTGCTCTACGGCGCTTTCCCGACCGTGATGGACATGAAGACCATGGAAGTCAGCATGGGCTGCGTCGAAATGAGCATGATGAATGCCGCGGCGGTACAGCTCGCGAAGTTGTACAACCTGCCGATATACGCGTCGGGCGGAGTAACAGAGGCCAAACGACCCGACATCCAGGCAGGCTTCGAGAAGAACTTCTCCAATCTCACCGTCGCCCTGATGGGTGCCGATTTCATACACCTCACCGCCGGGCTCATGGATTCGGCGAAGTCCATTTCCTACGAGCAGTTCGTGATAGACGACGAGAACATCGGCATGATCCACAAGATCCTTCAGGGCATAATCGTGGACGACGATTCGCTTGGCTTCAACGTGATAAGGGATGTCGGCCCGCACGGCAACTACCTGATGGAGGAACATACCGTCGACCATCTCGGGTCCCACTTCTATCCGAGGCTCGCGGAACGCTGCAGCTTCGACGTGTGGGAGCAGAAGGGCAGGCCGAACATGTTGAAACGGGCAAAAGAGCTGGTAACGGAAATACTGGACCAGCCGCGCCCGGGCTGCATCGACGAAACCGTCAGAAAACAAGCCGCGAAAGCGTTCCCCGGGCTGAAGCGGCAGAGGCGCAGGTCAAAGAAACAGGCCGGCGACAAATTGAACAATACTCCCCATGCCCGACAGGCCCCCTGAGGGACCGTGCACGTTCTTCACAACCGGCAAGTGTAGGCCGTGTCTCTGCTGCCGGCCCGGACACTAATCTCCGCTGCCGACGCCACTTGTCGCGTCGGCGGAACGCCAAATTTCCTTCCAGCCGCGAACAGCGCGGACTTTCCCGGCCTATGTCCGAGTTTGGCATGTATCCTGCAGTTATACACGCTGCCATGAAATCAAAATCCCGGGTACTCCATTTCCTCCGGCACGGCGCTCACGACAGGTCCGAAGACGGTCGCCATCCCGGCGGGGGGTTGACAATCCTCGGCCGGCAGCAATCCCACTGTGCGGCTGCCTATCTCAAGCAACTGCCGATCGAGGTAATCTATTCGTCCGATCACGAGCTGTATGTCGCCCACGGCAATCTCATTCGCTCGCTCGTGGTACTGGCATTGAAGGTCAGACCGCAGTACCACTGGACCACCTTCCAAGCGTATAACTGTTCTCTCACAACGTTTGTCGTGGGCAGCAAGCGCTCAGTGCATATCTCCACCGTCAATAACCTGGCCTACCTGCCCCTCGAACTCGTGAGCCAGGACTCGGCCGGTGATGACGTCTTCCAGCCGGCCGGCGGCTAGCATGAGTACCGAAACGGGACAGGTTAAGATCAAGGGACTGGCCATATCACCCGGGCTCGGCCTGGGAACCGCCGTGGTCTACCGAGACATTCTCCAACGCGAACACGAGGAATACGACCTCGATGAACACGAGGTGGAGGAGGAGTACTCCCGCATACAGGATGCAACCCGCCAGGTGCGGACGGACCTGCGTTCCACCGCCGCCACCGTTGAGCAACAAATGAACCGGGATGTTGCCAGGATCTTCGCCGCGCAGGAAGCAATGCTCGAAGATCCGTCCGTCCTGGGAGAAATGAAAGAGGAACTCGAGGACGAGCTTATCAACGCGGAACAGGTCGTCCACCGGGTACTGCACCGGTGGGAAAAGAGGTTCCGCAATATGGACGATCCCTATCTGCGGGAGCGGGCGGATGATATAGCGGACATCAGTCGACGCCTCCTCCGGGTGCTCACCGGCATTCACGCGCACACACTCGAGGACATGCCCGACAACAGCATTCTCGTCGCACGCCGCCTGTTGCCGTCGGACACGGTGTTTCTGTCGCGATCCTCAACTCTCGGCGTCGTGCTGGAGCTCGGCGGCACCGTCTGTCACGCCGCCATCCTGACTCGTGAGCTCGGCGTTCCCGCCGTATCACAGATCCCCGGCTTAACCGACAAGGTCCAGTCCGGTCAAACGGTCGCCGTCGACGGCTGTGAAGGAACGATCATTATCCAGCCGAGTAACGATACGCAACAGGAGTTGCGCCATCGTATGGAGCTCCTGGATAGCGCGCACCGTGAGGCTGTTGTCGCGGCTGCCGGCCCCGCCGTCACCGCGACCGGCGTCCGCATCCAAGTGTTGGCCAACGTTGGATGTGCCGATGATATCCGGCTCGCCGCGGAGAACGGCGCCGACGGGGTAGGACTATACAGGACCGAGTCATTCTATCTCGCCAGGAAGCTGCCGCCATCGGAGGATGAACTCGTCTCGGAGATGCAGGCCTCCCTGGCACCCATCGGACACATGCCCGTGTGCCTGCGGCTCCTGGACGCCGGCAGCGACAAGAACGTGCCGACCCTCTCCGAGCCGTCGCAGGACGCGAATCCGGCGCTCGGCCGAAGGGGCATTCGTCGCTTGCTGCAATACCCGGACCTTCTCCGGGTGCAGTTGAGAGCGTTCACTCGCCTGTCACAGGATTTCGACCTTTCCATTCTCGTTCCAATGGTATCGCTGGCAAGCGAAATGGCCCATGTCGCGCAAGCCCTGGCAACCGAAAGCAGAGCGCTCGGGATAGGAAAGCCGCCGCTGGGAGCCATGGTGGAAACGCCCGCCGCCGCGCTAAGCATGCACGAGATCGTATGCCATTCCGATTTTGTCAGTGTCGGCACCAACGACCTCACACAGTATACCTTCGCAGCCGACCGGGAGAACCCGGCGGTCAGCGAGTATTTCCTGGACGACCATCCGGCTGTCCGGCGGCTGCTGCGCATGGTATATGACGGCGCGCGCGATCTGCCGGTGTCCGTTTGTGGCGAGCTCGGCGCCAATACCGACGCTCTGCCACAGCTCGTTCGCATCGGGATCCGGGCCGTGAGTGTTGCCCCACCGTTGATTCCCGAAGTAAAGGCTTGCATCAGGGCGCTGGATGCGGAACTTTTGGGTGGTGAGTAGCCTCAATAGAAGGCCAATTGGAGGTGACCAGGATGGCAGCTGAAAAAACATGGCGGATAAAAACACTGGATGGCTCGGAAGACCTCTACGTCGAATCGGACTTCTCGATGGAGCAGGTTGAGGGGATGCTGATATTCAAGCGCAAAGAGTGCGAGACTACCATCACGTACCCCATCAGCGGGCTCGTGCGATTCACGGAAACAGTTACCGATGCCTCGACGGCGCCGCTGGCGAGCATCGGCCCCTCGTAAGCCGGTCTCGTGCCCGGGAGATTCCTGTGGTCGCCGCCATTCGTGCACAATCGGCCGTGTGGACAGCCTGCCTCGCCGCCCTGCTTCTCGCCGGCGGCTGCGGGCCCGGCTCGACAGGCCCGGGAGAAGGGGCGCCGGATCTCCTCGAGCAGCTCCACTCCCCGAAGCCGGCGCTGCGTATCGAGGCCGCCCGCGAGCTGGGCAACAGCAAGTCGCGGGAGGCGGTGGAGCCGCTGATCAGGCTCCTGTTCGACTCCCGCGAGGATGTCCGCCTGGCCGCCATTGAAGCGCTGGGCGAGATCGGGAGCGACCGCGCCACCGAACAGCTCATGAAGGCGCTCTCCTCACCGGACTGGCGCGTCCGCCGGGCAGCCGCCCGTGCTCTCGGCCGGATCGGCGACCTGCGCGCCACGGACGCGCTGCTCGCCGGACTCGAGGACGAACGCCGTGCCGTCGCATACGCGGCTGCCCTCGCGGTGGCTTCCCAGGGCCCCGGCGCCCGCGACGACCTCGTGGACAGACTCGACCACACGAACGGCGTGCTCAGGGAATGCGCAGTGCTGGCGCTTGGCGAAATCCGCGACCCCAGGGCCGCGGAGAAGCTGTACCCGCTCCTGAAAGACCCCGAGCCGCTGGTGCGGCTCTCAGTAGCGGATGCGCTCGGGAAGATCGGTGACACCAATGCGATCGACGACATCGTCGCCCTCCTGGGCGACCACGAAATAGGGGACCCCGGCGGCGTGTGCCGCGCCCTCGTCGGAATGGGCGAACCCGCCGTCCCCGCCCTGCGCCGTTCGCTCAAGCACCGCGACCGCAACGTGCGCCGCACCGTTGTCGAGGTGCTGGGAAAGATAGAGAGCCCCGCCGCGGTTCCGGCCCTGCTCGTTGCGGCCGCCGACCGCGATCGCCACGTCCACGCTCCTGCAATCGGCATCCTGAAACGGCGCCTGGCCACGCCCGGCGCGACCGACACGGTAGTGGCCGGCCTCGAGGATTCCGAAATGACCGTGCGCCTCAAGGCGCTGGACCTGCTGGACGAAACCGGCCACCCCAAGCTGTACGACGCGGCCGCCGGCCGGCTCGCGGATCCCACGCCCGAACTGCGGCTCCGGGCCGTGAATCTTCTCGGCAGGCTGAAGAACAAGGAGGCAGTGGAGCCGCTGGCGAAGCTCACGGACGATTCCGATGCGCACGTCCGAATGGCTGTCGGTAACGTCCTGGTTTCGCTGGACGACGACCGTGGACCGCCCATCCTCCTCGACACGCTCAAGCTGGCGCTGTCGGGGGATCGCAAGATACGGTGGCAGAGGAACGAGCTGGTCGCCGCAATTCAATCGCTCGGCCGCATCCGCTGCAGGGAGGCAGTAGGCATCCTGATAGATACTCTGAAACATCCCGACGGAAACGTCGGCGCCGCCGCCGGCCAGGCACTGGGGGAAATCGGGGACAAACGCGCCTACGAACCCCTGATTGCCTGCTTCCACAGGTTCTGCCAGAGCGGGTACTGGAAACGCGGCAAATGGATTGAGCCCGTGATGATCGCGATCGGACGGGTCAACGACCCGCGAGCCGTGGATTTCCTGCTGCCCTACCTCCAGAAAGAGCCATACGAGCAACCGGCGGCAACGGCGCTCGGCTTCACCGGCGACAAGCGGGTTATCGAGCCGATCGCGGCCGCCGCGAGGAAGATTCGCGGGAGCGGCAAGCGCGGGCGCTACCTCCACATCGCCTGCGCCTACGCACTGGAACGAATAGACCGCGAGAAGATCATCCCAATCGTGGTAGACCTGCTGGACCAGGAGCCGCCCGAGAACGTGGAGACCCTCTACGCCTATTGCCGGATATTCGGCAGGAGCAAACACCCGCAGGCCGTGGCCGCCCTCGTGCGCCTCATGCGGCACGACCTGCCGGAGGTCAGGAAATACGCCCGCGAAGGCATAGTGGCGATGGGCGAGACTGGTGTCGTGGAGCTCATCAAGCAGCTGCGCGACGCGAAGAGCGGTCATCGCGGATTCATATCCGTGGCCCTCGCGGAGATAGGGGAGCCGGCCATGCCCCACCTGGCCAGAGCCCTGCACGATGAGTCGCCCAAGGTCAGGCAGGGCGTTATCTGGGCACTCGGCCAGTCTGATGACAAGTCGGCCGCCCCGAAGATCGCCGCCATGGCGAACGACGAAGACGACCACGTGCGCGGCGCCGTGGCCTGGGCGCTGGGCGAAATGCAGGATCCCCGCGGTCTCGAAGCACTTGTCGGCCTGCTGGCCGACGCCGAGCCGAAGGTCCGCGCGGGTGCGGCGAAGTCATTAGGCCGGATCGGCGGCGAACCCGCCGTGGCCGCCCTGGAAAAGGCCCGGAACGACAAGGACTCCGACGTCCGCGACGCCGTCAATTCAGCCCTCGGCCGCCTCGCCTTGGGGGCCGCCCCCAACCAGTAAGCCGGCCCCACTCTCAAGAATATTCAACATTTTCATGTACGTATCTACAAGATATTGTATTATTGTGCCAGAACAGGAGGAGGATCATGGCGCACGATGCAACCTTACACGTGAAAATAGACAGGGAAATGGCCGAGGGCCTCGACTACCTGGCCAGAACGCGCAACACGAGCAAAGGACAGCTCGTAAGGGAGGCCTTGTCTACCTGCTACCAGACCGCTTGTCTCGGGCTGAGCATAAGACAAGAACAGGCGCTCGCCGCTTACCAGGGAGGCTATATCAGTATCGGCAAACTAGCCGCCGTGATGGGGATGCACGTTCTCGATATCCGCACCTGGCTGCGGGAACACTCCATCCCCGAGAACACCGTCTACAACGAGAGGGACGCCGAGAATGCCTGACAACTCAGCCGCCTTCTTCTTTGATGCTGTCGTGCTCAGCAACTTCGCGCTAATTGATCAGTTCCACCTTCTTGTGAACCGCTACGGGGCCGGGGCCTTCGTCACAGGCGAAGTACTCGACGAGATCACCATCGGCATATCGGCAGGCTACGTCAAGCTGCAGAATATTCTGTCCGCCATAGAACGGGAGGCCATGAGGCACACCTATCTCTCAATTCAAGAACGTGGCTCCTATGCACAATTCCTCGGACACCTCAACTCTGGTGAGGCGTCGTGTATCGCCTGTGCAGTCAGCCGCGGCGGCATGGTGGCGACGGATGACCGGGCGGCAAGGACGGCATGCACGGATCACAAGCTGGAGGTAACCGGTACCGTGGGAATACTGAAAGCGCTCTGTACGGACACGACCGTCACCCCAGACGAGGCCGATGGGGCCCTGCAGGCTATGGTCGACCAGGGGTTCTACTCACCTGTGCGCAGGATAACCGATATCTTGTAGAAAACTCACTTCCGGGCTGTCGGCACACGGAGTTCTGCGGACGAATTCACACAATTTACAGGATTGGACATTGCCTGTCCTACCACAATCCTGTAAATCCTCTTGGTTCTGTCGGAAGATCCGGGTCATACAAGTCGGAAGGAGACGTGATGAGCATTGAACTGAAAGAAGACTGTGATTACTCACTGGTTGTTGGCACGAGCATGGGCGTGCGGCTCACGCCGCTTTACAGACAGCCGTTCCACTGCAGTGACCGGTTTGTCATGCAGGTAACCAGCGCCGAGTCGAATGTGGCCAGCGTTTCGTCGTTCCTCGGACTACCGGTCAAGGTGCTGACCACCTTTGTCAAGGACAGCCCGGTCGCCAGGATGATCAAGGACAATCTCTCCGGACGCCGCATGGACTACGAAGGTATCGAAGTGCCCCAGGGCGGGCCATGGGGCTACCGGCACCAGTTCAACCTCGCCGACAGCGGGGCGGGCTCGCGCGGCCCGCGCGTACAGAACGACCGGGCGGGCGAAGTGGGCCGGACCCTGAACGTCGATGACTTTGACCTCGACCGTATCTTTGGCGATGAAGGCGTGCAGGTGGTGCATCTCTCCGGCCTCATCGGGGCGCTGTCCCCTGAAACGGGCCAGTTTTGCCTCGCAGTGGCGAGGGCCGCGAAAAAGCACGGCACACGGATCTCTTTCGACCTCAACCACCGCGCATCCTTCTGGGAAGGACGGGAATCCGAGCTCCACGATATCTTCGCGGAGATCGCGGGCATCTCGGACATCCTCGTGGGGAACGAGGAAGACTTCCAGCTCTGCCTCGGTATCGAGGGCCCGGAAGCCGGCGGCAAGGATCTCGCCGCCAAGATCGACAGCTTCAAGGGGATGATTGACCGCGTGAAGGAGCAGTACCCCAATGCGTCCGTCTTCGCCACGACGCTGCGCGAGGTGGTAAACGCGAACTGCCACCGCTGGGGCGCGATCATGGCGGAGGGCGACAACTGGCATGTCGTGGAACCCCGCGAGATAGGCGTGCTGGACAGGATCGGCGGCGGTGACGGGTTCGTCGGGGGCATGCTCTACGCGATCCTGCGGGGCTGGGAGCCGGAGAAATGGGTCCAGTTCGGCTGGGCGACCGGCGCGCTGGTTGTTACCCTCCTCACCGACTACGCGGAGCCGGCGGACGAGGACCAGATCTGGAGCATCTGGGAGGGAAATGCCAGGGTAAAGAGATAGCAACTTCCCGTGCTTATTGCTTGGAATCCGGGGTCTATCAGCATACTATACGGCCCCACAACAATAGGATGTGTCGGTAGTTAAACCGTGTCGGGGCAACTCAAAAGAAAGGAAACGAGATGCCAAAGATGGAAAAACCGATGACCAAAAGCGAACTCCTGGCCAAGATTGCTGACGACACCGGTCTCAGCAAGAAGGAGGTCGGCGCAGTGCTCGAATCGCTCGGCGGCTGCATCGCTGCGAGCATTGGCAAGAACGGCTGCGGTAAGTTCGTGCTTCCGGGCCTGCTGAAGGTCCAGAAGAAGAAGATTCCCGCGCGTCCCGCCAAGACGGGCGTGCCGAATCCCTTCAAGCCCGGTGAGTTGATGGATGTCAAGGCACGGCCCGCGAGCAACAAGGTCGTGATCCGTCCGCTGAAGAATATGAAGGGCATGGTGTAAGCGCGAAACGCTTTCACGAGGCCCGGCAGGCATCAGCCCGCCGGGCCTTTTCGTTTGGCACCCACCCTTGAGATGGCTCGACTCCGCTCGCCATGACTGTCCTTCTTCCGTTGCTTTGCGTCCCTGATCCGAAAATAGGGGATCGGAAAACAGGTCGATACCGCGTGATTCGTTAGGTAATTGGACGAATTCTGCGGGGGACGCGAGTACACCCGGTAGGTGCGGATGGCGTTTGGTGCTCCGACGCCTGTATGTGCTCATGTGTTACATGCGTAAAGATGTTCGCTCCGCGGGGATCGGCGCCAAGGAGAGTGCGAGTAGGATTCGCGAAAGGGATGTATCACCGGCTCGCCGTTCTTACTCGCACTCTCTGGCTCGCAGATCAGGGGCGGAGGGGGGGGACTGGCACTCCGTATTTACGGATTAGGGGCGTGGCCATTCTTCTTGAATTCTCCGGCGCTGTGTTGTATCATTCCTCCAGGTGTTTGAGGAGCGCCTCCTCGCCTGCGCGAAGGGCTGAGCCCATCTTCAACGTGTGTTAGATCAGATAGACGGTTGTGATGAATAACCTTCTTTCTGCCCGCGGTTGCAGGCGCCGGGCGTAACGTCGTGAAAGCGGCACGAAGGAGGTCATCATGACTCGTTCCCTTCCATCAAACCCCAGTCTCGAACAGCTCAAGAAGCAGGCCAAGGATCTGCTCAAGGCGTTCAAGGCGGGCAACACCGAGGTCTGCGAGGTGTTGCGATACCACTATCGCTTCGCTCGCAGCAGCAACGAGAATATCCTGAAACTCGTGCGCAAGGTCTGCGAGGACTGCAAAGAGGAATACGAACCGGAGGCATGGGCCAGGGAGAGCCTCCCGCACGGAGCAACACACGCGTTCTTCCGGGGCAAGGGCTGCGACAAGTGTCACAACACCGGCTACCGCGGACGCACGGCGGTGCATGAGGTCCTGGAAATGGACGACGATTTCCGGATGCTCGTGGCCCGGAACGCCGATATGGAAGAACTGGCGGAAGCCGCGAGCAAGTCCGGAATGGTAACCCTTCGCCTGGACGGCCTGGCCAAAGCCGCCCAGGGCATAACGACTATAAACGAGGTGCTCCGCGTCTGCGGGTAGGAACTCTGGGTAGGGCCGGCCTCCAGGCCGGCCTTCTCCCGGAAAAGCAGAACAAGCCCTTGTACAAATGATCCGATTCTGGCATAATATACGCTCATGAGGACGAATCCTCCATTCGGCTAACCCCTAACTAGCCACACAGTTCGTTCTATCCGGCGATACGCCCGTATCGCCACAGGTCTTCTCTATCCTCGATCTCTATCACGCTCGGGCTCTGCCCCGAACGCCTCAGGCGTGGTCTGCCCGGACATCGCGCCCACTTCCAAGACACCACCAAGGATCCGTGCGCCCCCGTGGCGCCGGCATTCGGCCGGCAGGGAATACTAAGAAGAACTCTATGTCCGAATACCGTCATGCCGAGCGGAGCCGAGGCATCTCAAGTCCCGGCCCGGGAGGCGCCTTGTTAGGAGGCACATAATGTCTCCGCCTGAACTGAAGTCGTTCCTGACGAAGTACTACGCATATGCGTTCTGCTATGACCTGATCTTCGCGTACCCGGTCTATGCCATCCTGTTCCGGTCACACGGGCTGAGCCTCTTACAGGTATCGTTCCTGATGATATGGTGGAGCGTGTGCGCCGGCGCGTTCGAGGTGCCGTCCGGCGCCTTGGCGGATACATTCAGCAGGCGAAAGCTCCTGACGGTAGCGCCACTCATCAAGAGCCTGTGTTTTGTTCTCTGGCACCTTGCCGACGGATCGTTCTTCCTCTACGCCGCGGGCTTCACGATGTGGAGCTTCGGCAGCTCACTCGTGTCGGGCACCCAGGAGGCCATCCTCTACGACTCGCTGACGGCAGCAAACAGGTTGAACGAATACGAGAAAGCCCGCGGCAGACAGCGACAATGCCACCGCGCTGCCTGCACCATAGCCTGCATGGCGGGCGGAATGATCGCCCAGTATGAGATCGGATTGGCCCTGCGGCTGTCGGTACTGCCGCCGCTGATTGGGGCGGCTACGGCATGGTCCATGGTCGAACCGCCGAGAAGCGGCGCCGCCCACGACACCCGCTACTGCACGCATTTCAAAAACGCGTGGCGGGATATCAAGAGCAATCCAGTGCTCCGTTACACGTTCATATACGTCCTGCTCGGCATCGGACTCCTGGCCGAATCCGAGGAGTACAACGGCCTCTACTGGGAGTCTGTCGGCACGCCGTTGTGCGCAGTAGGATTCCTGTTCGCGCTCGAAGGCGTGGTGGAAGTGCTTGGCTTCTCGTTCGGTGATCGCCTGAAGAACTACCGGCGGCTTGATCATATCGTCCCGTTTCTAGTGGGCCTGCTCATGCTGGGCGTGGGCGCGTTCCCGTCCAGGGCGATGATTCCGGCCATGCTTCTCTGCTACGCGCTGGTCGCACCGATGGAGGTCGTTATCGATGGCCGCATGCAACGCTGTATGTCGGGCGAGAGTAGGGCTACAACAACGTCGTTCGTCGGACTGTTCTGCACCGTTGTCGGCCTGCCCTTGAGCCTGCTGTTCGGCTACCTGAGCAAGACCCACGGGCTTGGGGCCGGCTACATGTTTTTCGGCGTTGTCATGCTTGCCTTCTCTGTGTGGGTAGCACGGAGATCCTCGTCGTGATCTTCGTCGACAAAGAGCGAGACGAGGATCGGGACAAAGATGGGAGGATTCGTGGTGTGCATCTCA